>ERZ777003.889-NODE-889-length-52520-cov-46.661241_pt1 | contig 52520 bp, 40 predicted proteins | sample MGYA00374956_ERZ777003 | MGnify/ENA primary metagenome ERZ777003 (study PRJEB29302, sample SAMN06268252) | bioreactor metagenome | isolation source: Joint BioEnergy Institute, California, USA | place: USA:Joint BioEnergy Institute, California, USA | collected...
AGCCCATGATCCGGTCGAGCTCGGTCGGGTGGGCGATCGCCTCGTGGATCGTGAGGAAGAGGTGGCTCGGCAGGAGCACGAGGTCGTAGCGCCCGGGCTGCACGGGCTTGGCCGAGAGCTTCTGGACCGCCTCCTCCGCCCAGACCGGCGCATTGCCCACGAGATCCGAATCCCGCACGTGCTCGTAACCGAGGCCCATGGGCTGGACGGGCGTGGAGTTGCGCTGCTGGAAGTCGGACCCGTCATCGGCGACGGCGGTCACGCTCATCTGGGGCCAGCAGCGGTAGATGGTCTGTTCCGTGACCGTGCCCTCGGTGTTCGCGAAGAACCGGTCCTCCCGCAGGAAGACCATCGATGAGTTGACGAACCGGGCGCCCTTGACCCGCAGGGCGGCGGCGTTCGCCTCGAGGAGGAGGGAGACCTTCTCCTCGATCGGGATGTCGAACGGGTCGATCTCGATCGGGCTGCGCCAGACGCCGTTCGGGTAGACCTCGGTCGGCGCGAGCTCGAGCGGGCGACGCCGCGCGCTGGCGTTCGCCTTCGCCTGGGCGACCGCCTGCCGGGCCACGCGCTCCGCCTCCTCGAAAGTGAGGATCCGGCTTGCCGCGAAGCCCCACGAGCCACCCGCAATGACCCGAACGCCGAAGCCTTCGGTCTCGACATCCGTGAGGCCGACCACGCGGTGTTCGCGGGTCGACACGCCCTGTGTACGGTTGCGGTTGATCCGCACGTCCGCGTAGGTCGCGCCGGCGGCCCGGGCCGCATCCAGCGCGCGCATGGCCAGTTCGCGGCTCGCGGCATCGAAGACGAAGCTGTCCCGCCGTGTCGGCTTACCGAGCAGGTCGCGCCAGTCGGTGGACAGCCCCATGCCGATGCCGGCCCCCACGACGGCGCTCCGAACGATGAAATCCCGTCGCTTCATGACCGCTCCAGAAGGGTTGCGTCCGCGTGTGGCGGATATGATACGCTCTGTGCCCTGCCGGAGGCCAGCTTTTCAGGGCGACGTCAGCGCTCCACCTCGCCGGTGGGGAGCCAGGCTTCGAAGGTGCTGCCACGCCCCGGTTCGCTGGAGACGACGATGTCGCCGCCCATCAGGCGCGCGAGGCGACGGGCGAGGCTGAGTCCGAGTCCGGCGCCGCCACGGCGCCGGGTCGTGGCCGGCTCGACCTGCCAGAAGGGGTCGAAGATCCGCTCCCGGTCCTCTTCCCGGATCCCGATCCCGGTGTCGGTGACGTGGAACACGGCGCGATCATCGGTGCCGTGGGCGCTGATCCGGATCTTGCCCTTCTCGGTGAACTTGACCGCGTTGGAGAGGAGGCCGAACAGGATCTGGCCGACCTTGGCGGGATCCACGGATGCGTAGACGGGGTCGGCCGGAATGTCCACCTCGAGGTCCAGCCCCTGCTCCCGGGCGATGGGCTCGATCCGGCGGGCGGCCTCCTTGACGAGATCCCGGATGTCCACGGTCTCGGGCCGCACGACCTCCCGCCCGACCTCGGTGCGGGAGTAGATCAGGATCTCGTCGATCAGGCGCAGGAGGTTGCGCGCACTGGCGATCAGGCGGTCGAGCTGCTGCCGCTGCTGGGGCGTGAGCTCGCCGCCGATCCCGGCGGCGAGCAGGTCGGCGTAGCCGATGATGGCGGTCAGCGGCGTGCGCAGCTCGTGGCTCATGACCGCGAGGAAGTCGGACTTCACCTGATTCGCGGCGAGCACGTCTTCATAGAGCCGGGCGTTGTCGACGGCGATCGCGGCGCGGTGCGCGAGGTCCTCGACGAGCTGGAGGTCCTCCTGGCCGTAGCGCCGGTCGGGATCCGCGGAGATCACGGTGAACGCGCCGACGGCGCGGCCGCGGGCGGTGAGCGGCACGGCGATGGCCGAGGTCATGCCGAGCTCGCGGATCAGCCGCTCCATCTTCGGATCTCCGTCGGCCATGAGCTCGATGCTCTCCGGGGAGACCTCCTCCAGGAGGATCGCGCGGCCCGTGCGCAGGACCCGGGCGACCGGCGCGTCCGAGTCGGGGTCTATGGTCTCCGCCATGAACTCCCGCAGCAGGTCGGTTTTCGCGGGGTCGGTGTGCCGGCCGGCCACGCGGTGGATCAGCCCGTCGTCCTCCTGCACGTAGATGACGCACCAATCGGCCATGTGCCGGACCACGAGGTCCGTGAGGTTGTCCAGCGCCTCCCAGTAGTTGAGGGAGGACGAGAGGACGGCGCCGGCCTCGGCGAGGAAGCGGTTCGCCTCCTCCCGGGCGCGGGCGGCTTCCTCGAGCTGGCGCTCACCGATGGCGACGGCGATGTGCGCGGCGATGGTCTTGACGAGGCGGACCTCGTCCGGCCGGAATTCGTGGGGCCGGTCGTAGTAGATCACGAACTTGCCGAGGAGCCGGCCGCCGTAGACGAGGGGGACGAATCCCAGCGCCCGGATCCCCTCGGCGAGGATCTTGTCCCGAAGCGGTCCGAGCGCTTCGTCCGTCGTGATGTCCGGGACGAAGATCGGTTCCGGGTGCCGGGCGGTGGCTGGCCATGGGGAATGGCCCTCCGCCGCGCGGCGGTACCGGTCCGACAGGCCGCGCCATGCCATGAACCGGACGACGCCGTCCGGGTCGAAGAGGAGCAGGGCGGCGCGCTGGATGCCGAGGGCTTCGGTGATGCCGTCGAGGGCGCGGTCGTAGATGTCCTGGATGTCGCCGGCCCGGGCCACGGCTTCGGCCATGCGATGGATGGCGTCGAGGGCCCGTTCTCGATCCGCGAGCGCTTGCCGCAGCGCCTCCTCGGTGTCGGCGGCGTCGCGCGTCTCGCCCGCGTCGAGGCGGTTCCGGTCGGGCATGGGCTACACACCCCTCGGTCGGCGCCGCACGCCGCGCATACGGTTCCCGGTCGCGTCCCGTTTCGGCAAGGCTCGTTCGCTCCCGGCGTCGCTGGGTCCCGTGGAGTGTGCGGCCCGTGCCCCGCCCGTCGGGGCGCCGCCCGCGCCCGGCGGACCGGGCACGGGTCCACGACCGCGCAAGAAGGGCACCTACCATGCCAGCGCGGGCCGGGGGCCCGGAGCGGCCGGGCGCCGATCGGGCGGGCTCAGCGGCCGGTGCCGGGTGGAAACACGGTGGGGAACGCGGGCAATCGCTCGCGGGCCCCGGGAATGGAAGGCTGCCGCGCGCCGGAGCCGGCCAGTGCCGGGCGGGCGGCGGAGATGACGTCGCCTCGAACCCCGAGCAGGGCAAGGACAGCAGCCAGGCCCGTGCCCGGGCGCAGACGCTCCCACCGGGCGGGACGGCTACCATGAACGACCGCGACGGCCGGCGCCCGACGAACACCGAAGCCGGAGCCGTTGCCGAAGCTGGCCCGGGGATGAACGACAACGGGTGCGGACGCCGCACCGCGCCCGCACCCGTGTCCATGGGGAACGCGCCCCGCCGAACGCTCAGACCGCGTCGGACAGGGACGTGAAGTGGAAGTCCCGCACCTTGAGCGGCGGCACGTACACCGCAGGCGCGAGGCCGCCCGACTCGCCGGGCGAAATCCGCACCGGCCGCCCCATCATCTCAATGTTGTTGAGCATGAAGATGGGGGACTCGTTCCAGCGCAGGTTCTTGACCGGATGGGTGATCCGGCCGTTCTCGATCAGGAACGTGCCGTCCCGGCTCAGCCCGGTGTACAGGATCGTGCGCGGGTCCACGAAACGGATGTACCAGAACCGCGTCACGAGCAGGCCGCGCTCCGTCGAGCGGATCATGTCCTCGATCGTCGCGTCCCCGCCCTCCATGTAGTAGCCGGCCGGGAACCCGGTCGGCTCACGGCCGGTCCGGTCCGCCCAGTACCGATCGTAGACCAGGTTGCGGAGCACGCCGTTCTCGACCCACACCATGCGGCGGTTCGGCTGCCCCTGGTTGTTGAACGGGCTGGACAGGAGCCGGGGATCCTGCGGGTCGGAGTAGATGGTGACCCGCTCGTCCACGAACCGTTCGCCGATCTTGTTGCCGCCGCCCGGCTTCGAGAAGAAGGACCTGCCCTCGTCCGCGGACCGGGCGCTGAGCGCGTTCATCATCAGGCCGACCAGGTTGCCGACCGCGGTCGGCTCCAGGATCACGGTCCAGCGGCCGGGCTCCACGGCGCGCGGCTCACGGGAGCGGATCGCCTTGTCGATGGCCCGCTCGGCGAGCTCGGAGGCGTTCAGGTCGTTCCAGTCGTACACGGCCGTGCCGGCCCAGCCGGAGCCGGTGCCATCCGGCGTGCGCACCGTGGTGGTCAGCGTCACGTTGGAGTTCGCGGTGTAGGCGAACAGTCCCTTGGACGTCGCCACCGCGGTGGAGCCCGTGGAGTGGATCAGGAACCCTGTCGAGACCAACCCGCGCTCCTCCGACGGCCCGGTGATCTGGGTCACGGCGCGGGTACGCGCCTCGGGCGAGAGGTTCGCCGTGGACTCGAAGACCCCGTTCACGTTCGGCACGTCCTGCGGGCCGAGCTCGCCGAGGTACTCGGGGTCCTCCGGGACCAGCCGCGCCAGGCGCTCGCTCATCTCCACCGCCTGGCGGAGCGACTCGTCGTCGAGCCGGTTCGTGGTCACGGACGCGACGCGCTTGCCGAACGCGCTCGTGATGGTGACCGTGGCGTTCGTCACGTCGCCGGAGGTCGAGACCTGGTTCACGGCGAAGCGCGTGTTGCCTTCGCTCCCGCTGCTGATGTTCACGCGCGCCTGCTCGGCGCGGGACATGGCGAGGATGCGTTCGGCGAGGGCCTTGGCCTCGTCGCGCGAGAGATACTGTGCGGCCATGTCAGACGCTCCTGCCGGTGTTGATCACGTTGACCTGGCGGTGCCGCGTGGGCACGCAGCCGTGAGAGATCGCGTTGGCCTGCGACGGTTGGCCCTTGCCGTCCCCGAACGAGCCGCCGGCCCAGTAGGTGCTCGGCCCGCCGATCAGGTCCATGGCGTTCCAGAACTCCGGGGTGCGGATCTGGTAGGCCACGTCCTTCAGCATGCCGACGATCTTCCCGTTCTTGATCTCGTAGAAGACCTGCCCGCCGAACTGGGCGTTGTAGCGCTGCTGGTCGATGGAGAACGAGCCGTCGCCGTCGATCATGATCCCGTCCTTGACCCCGTCGATCAGCTCCTCGAGGGTCACGTCCCGGTCGGGGTGCGGGAGCAGGTTCACGTTCGGCATGCGCTGGAACTGCACGTGCGCCCAGGACTGGGCATAGGAGCAGCCGTGGGAGCGGACTTCCTGACCGATGCTCCTGTACCAGTCGGCGAGCCAGGGCGCCTGCTCGCGGGTGGTCTGGAGGTCCCAGAGGATCCCGTCCTTGACGATCAGGTAGTCCCGCGGCTTGACGCCTTCGTCGTCCCAGCCGACGGTGGAGAGCCCGCCGGGCGACGACCGCTCGCCCTGGATGTTCATGAACTCCGGGCCGTAGCGGAACTTCCCGAGGAAGTCCTCGAGCGGGTAGATGAACGACGTCCCGGCGTAGTTCGCCTCGTAGCCCATGATCCGGTCGAGCTCGGTCGGGTGGGCGATCGCCTCGTGGATCGTGAGCCAGAGGTGCGTGGGGAGCAGGACCAGGTCGTAACGGCCGGGCTGCACGGGCTTGGCCGAGAGCTTCTGGACCGCCTGCTCCGCCCAGCGCGGGGCGTTCTCCACGAGCTTCGCGTCACGCACGTACTCGTAGCCGAGGGCGCGGGGCGCGAGGTCGGTGGCGGAGCGGGACTGGAAGTCCGAGAAGTCGTCGGCCACCGCGGTGATGTTCATGTTGATGTTGGCCCGGTAGATCGTCTGGTCCGTGACCGTGCCCTCCGTGTTCGCGAAGAACCGGTCCTCGCGGAGGAAGAACATGGACGAGTTGACGAACCGAGCGCCCTTCACGCCGAGCGCGGCCTCGTTCGCGGCGAGCAGCAGCGCGACCTTCTCCTCGATCGGGATGTCGAACGGGTCGATCTCGATCGGGCTGCGCCAGACGCCGTTCGGGTAGACCTCGGTCGGCGCGAGCTCGAGCGGGCGACGCCGCGCGCTGGCGTTCGCCTTCGCCTGGGCGACCGCCTGCCGGGCCACGCGCTCCGCCTCCTCGAAAGTGAGGATCCGGCTTGCCGCGAAGCCCCACGAGCCACCCGCAATGACCCGAACGCCGAAGCCTTCGGTCTCGACATCCGTGAGGCCGACCACGCGGTGTTCGCGGGTCGACACGCCCTGTGTACGGTTGCGGTTGATCCGCACGTCCGCGTAGGTCGCGCCGGCGGCCCGGGCCGCATCCAGCGCGCGCATGGCCAGTTCGCGGCTCGCGGCATCGAAGACGAAGCTGTCCCGCCGTGTCGGCTTACCGAGCAGGTCGCGCCAGTCGGTGGACAGCCCCATGCCGATGCCGGCCCCCACGACGGCGCTCCGAACGATGAAATCCCGTCGCTTCATGACCGCTCCGACAACTGTGGTGGCTGTGGTGAGTAGCGGAATGGTAAGCATCAACGCGCCGGCCGGCAAGAATCCGGTGGCGCGGAACGGTGCCGGAGGCTAGGTCCGGCCGCGGAGGCGCCGGATGGCCCACTCGGCCAGGGCCGTTCCCGCGAGCAGCAGGAACGCGATGAACGCCCAAGGGATCCGGGATCCGGCGGGGTGCGCCACGGCCGCGGCGGCCATGCGGGCCAGGATCGAGTCGGCCGGGAGCATGGCTCCGCCGGAGGCGTGCGCGAGGATCGCGAGCCGGGCCCAGGCGTCGTGGGAGGCGACGTCATCCCGGGCCGCGTACCCGGCGCGGGGCTCGTCCTCCGCGTCCGCCGCGATCCCGTGGCCCCCGGCGGTGTCCGGCAGGAAGTATCCGGCGAACGCGCCCGTGCCATCCGCGTCCGGGACAAGGGCCAGCGGCTCCACCCGGCCGCCCGGGCGGAGGAGCCGGAGCGCGGGTGGGGTGGCGTCGGCCGGGGATGCGCCAGGCCGTCCGTTCGTCGCGGCCGGCGGGATGTCCGCCCCGGCCGGGACCGCCGTCACCTTCACCGGTTCGGCCGTGGCGCCGATGGGAGCCACAGCGCGGACCTCGGGGCCGTCCACGCGCCCGCCCGCCAGCCAGTCCACCAGTCCTCGCCAGAACTCCCGGTGCGCCTCGAGCTGTCCGGCCTCGACGCGCCATTTCCAGGTGTCCAGCAAGCCGAGCGCGGCCGCGCGGCCGCGGCCGTACAGTCGGAGCGCGAGGAGCTCGTCGGCGGCGGGGCCGGCGCCGGGCCCACCGCTCCCCGGACCGACCCCAGGCTGCGGCTCCGCGAAGGCGGCCGGCGCCGCGCCGGCGGGCGATGCCGCCAGCGGGACGTACGCGGCCTCGACCTCGGCGGCCGGCAGCTCGGACAGCTCGGCCGGGAGCCGCCAGCGCAGCCCGGCACCGGAGGCGGTGCGGAGCGGCCCGGCCGCGTCCGGGAGCCCGAACGTCCGGCCCGTGCCCGTCGGCGGCACGAGGAGCACGCCTCCGCCCGCGGCCGCGTGCTCCGCGAGCGCGGTCCGCGCCCGGGCGGGGAGCTCCGCGCCCGGGAAGAGCAGCACGACGTCGTATTCCGCGAAGCGGGCCGCGTCCGGATCCCCGCCGACGGCGAGCCCCCGGCCGAGCGCCTGGCGGACCTCCACCCGCGCGCCGGATTCCTCGAGCGCGCGCACGGCGTAGCGCACCTCCCAGGACGGCGGCCCGGACAGGGCGAGCACGCGCGGCGGCGGGGCGCTCCGCACCCACGCGCCGACCCTGCGCGTCTCTCCGGCCGCGCTCACGGTCCACTCCTGCCACCCCGGCGCTGCGGGGCGGACCCGGAGCCCGATGGCGCCCACGCCCGCGGCGTCCAGCACGACCCGCGCGCTGTCCAGCGGCCCGGCCGCATCCGCCAGGAGCACGGGGACGGTGTCGCCGGGCGCGCCGCGCACGGAGACCCGGATCCCGGCCGCTCGCCCGACCAGCGGCCGGGCCGGCGGCTCGGCAGCGACGCGCGGAGCATCCGCCGGGAGCGCGGCAATGACCGGCGCGCGCCGGGACAGCACGGCCAGGATCGCGAGCTCGGACTCATCCGGCGGCGCCGTGCTGGTCCGCACCACCAGGGCGGGCGGCGGATCCGCGAGGGCGGAACGGAGCACGGGGCCGGCGGCGTCGACGTCGCCGGACGGAGCACCGGGAGCAGGGAGCACCAGCACGCCCGGAGCACGCCCGCCTTCCCCCCGGGGCAGCAGGAGGAGCGCAACGGCCAGGAGCCCGAGCAGCACCGCGCGGAGGAGAGCCGGGATCATGAGGCGACGACGGGCCGGTCCGCCGGCGCGGGCTCCGCGAGCAGCCGGCGCACCGCGGCGTCCATGGCGGGTTGGGCGAAGATTCCGACCACGCGGTGCCGGATGACGCCCGCGCGGTCGATGATGAAGGTGGTCGGGATCCCCCGGATCCCGCCGAAGTCCCGGACGATGGCGTCGTCCGCCATGGCGACGGGGTAGGTGATCCCGCGCTCGGCGAGGAACCGCTCGACCGGGGCGCGGCCGGCGGCGTCGGTGGCGAGCCCGAGCACGACGAGCCCCTGCTCCGCGTAGCGCTCGTGCAGCTTCTGGAGCCAGGGCATCTCGACGCGGCACGGGCCGCACCAGGTGGCCCAGAAGTTCAGCACGACCACGCGCCCGGCGAGGTCTTCGGGGCCGATCCGCTCGCCGGCGAGGGTGGCCACGCGGATCTCGGGCGCCGTGCCCCGGCCCGCGGCGGGTCCGATCCCGGTCCACGCGCCGATCTGCGGGGCGAGCCGGTTCGCGATGAAGAGGAACAGGACGAGCACGAGGACCCGCTCGCCCCAGACGACCACGGGCGAGCGGGCGAGCCGGCGGAGGGCGGCGCGCACGTGGCGGAGCCGATTCGCCGGGCGGGTGCTCATGGCGCCTCGCGGGGCGCTACGGCCCGTGCTTCACGAGGGCCGTTGCCCGGCCGTGCGCCGCGGCGGCGCCTGCCCCGGAGTCCGGCCGGAATCACCGCTGGATCGCCCGGAACCATTCGACCACGTGTCCCTGGCGGCTGGGCGCCACGGGCGAGGGCTGGGCCATGAGCGCCTCGATCTCATCGATGTCCCGGGGCACGCCCGCGGACGCGCGCTCCACGCCGGACTCGCTGAAGATGTACACGTCCTCGATGCGCACGCCGATGTTCCGGTACTTCTCGACGGCCGGGCGCAGCCGCTGGATCATGGCGCGGTTTTCGGGCGTGTCCGGCAGGTGGTCGAGGGCGTCGGCGCGGACGTAGATCCCCGGCTCGACGGTGACCGCGCTTCCGGGCTGGAACCCCGCGAAGTTCGAGATGTCCGGGTCGTGCACGTCGAGCCCCACGCCGTGCCCGAGCCCGTGCATGTAGAACAGGCGGTACTGGGGGCAGCGGCGGCCGGGCGCGCAGTCGTACGTGGCGTCCGGCGCGTCGATCAGGCCGAGCCGGGCGAGGCCCTGGGCGATGGCGGCGTTGGCGGCATCGTTCAGGTCGCGCCAGGTCGCACCCTGCCGGATCCGGGACGCCGCGGCCTCGTGCGCGGCCAGCACGATCTCGTAGATCGCGCGCTGCTCCGGGGTGAACCGGCCGTTGACCGGGACGGTCCGGGTGATGTCCGCGGCGTACCCGTCGTAGGACGCGCCCACGTCCATGAGCAGGAGCTCCCCGTCGGCCATGAACCGGTTCGCGGCGCTGTAGTGGAGCGTGGTGGAATTCGGCCCGGAGCCCACGATGGACGCGTACGCCGGGCCCTCCGCCCCGTTGCGCAGGAACTCGTACTCGAAGAGCGCGCGGATCTCGAACTCGTTCATCCCCGGCGCCGCGGCGCGCATGGCTTCCCGGTGCGCGTGGGCGGAGATGTGGACCGCGCGGCGGATGCGGTCCAGCTCCGCGGGCGATTTCCTGGCCCGGATCTGGAGCAGCAGGTCGGCGACCGGCCGGATCCGGACCTCCGGGTGCGCGGCCGCGAGCCGGGCCAGCACCTGCTGCTCGTACTCGAGGTTCTCGCCCACGCCGGTCTCGCGCGGCGGCAGGGTGAGCGTGTAGAGCGTGCGGTGCTGACGGAGCAGGGAGTCGATCACGGGCACGGCCCGGTCGGAGGTCTGGGCCGGGATCCCGGTGCGGGCCCGGGCGCCCTCGGGGCCGAGCCGCACGCCTTCCCACACCTCCCGCGCCGGGTCCCGGGGGAGGACGAAGAGGAATTCCTCCACGCGGCCCCCGGTCTTCACCATGACGAACGCCGCGCCCGGCTCCTCGATCCCGGTCAGGTAGCGGAAGTTCGAGGTCTGGCGGTAGGGCAGGTAATCCGCTGCCGGCACGGGCGCGCCGAATGCCACGAACACGCCGTCCTCGATCCGCTCGGCCAGCGCCCGGCGGCGCGCGGCGTACTCTTCCGCCGTGATCGGGAGCGGCGGCGGGAGCTCCGGGATCCCGGCCACGGCCGGGCCCGAAGCGGCCTCACGGCCGGACGCCGGTGCGAGCGTGGACGTGCCACCCGGGCCCTGGGCCACGGGACCGCCGGCGCAGGCCAGGGCGAGGAGCGGGATCAGGTGGAGTGGAATGCGGATCGAGCGACGTCGCATGAACGATCTCCGGTCGGCGATTGCCCGTGGTTGTCCCTGTAACCGTAATGTACGCCCGAAACGGGCGTTTTGGCACCCGTGCGCGGATCTTGCGGCCGGACGCGGCGGTCACGGGGTCCGCCGGGCGGCGAAAACCGGCGCTCGGACCGCCGGCCCGGCGCCGGCCGGGCAGCGGCGCCGTCGCCCGCGAGGATCGCCCCATGGGCATGGCGAGACCCCGGACATGGCCGCCTGCGCATGGATCGGGCGCCCCCGAGGATCGCGGAGCCGCCCTCGTCTTCGACGCCCCCGACCCCCCGCGGCGGGGGCGTCGCCGTCAACGGTCCGGGCTTCGCTCGGCCGCTGCCGCGCTCGATTCCGCCTCCAGCGCCACGGCCGAGAGGAACGTCGTGATCGCCCCGGTGCCCTGCCTCACCAGCGCGTGATACAGGGAACGGAAGCCGCCCAGCCCGAGGGCGCCACCGGCCAGCGCACCGATACCGGCGGGGACCAGGAACGCGGAGCCCGCGCCCAGCCCGATGGCGCCGGCGACCAGGGCGGCGAGCGACCAGCCGGACCAGGATCCGCCCACGCCGCCGAGCGCCGTGGCGATCCCGGCCAGGGTAAGGTTGACGCCCCGCCGGAAGAGCGGCGCGCGCACCCGGACGTGCGTCCCCTCCGCGACCGATCGGAGGGACACGATGAGCACGCGGACGTCCGCCATGTTCGTCGCCCTGCCGAACTCCGACACGCCGTACTGGGCACGGAAGACGAGGACCCGGTCCGCCGGATCGTCCGAGACGCCCACGGTGTTCTCGAGGAGCAGGTTGAAGGCGGGCTTTTCCGCGACGGCCCTCAGCGCCGCGATCACGGCGTCCGCCGGGGCGCGGACGAGCCGGGACACCTCGATCGAATCGATGTCCGACACCAGCCCGCGCAGCCATCTCGCCTGCCGCGACTCCCGCCGGATCTCCGATGCGTCGGGCAACTGCTGCTCGGCCAGCGCCATGAGCACGAACGTAGGGTTGATCCCGGCGCCCTCCGCGGCCTGGGTCACGTGCTCCAGACTCAGGCGGGTCTGCTCGGCCGGGGCGTTCAGCCCCCGGGACGCGGCGCGCTCTGCCTCCTCCTGGAGCTCTGCGGCCCGCTGCCAGAGGCGTTTCGCTTCGTCGTCGGTGATCCGTAGGGGGTGGCGAGTCATGATGGCCGGACGACCGCTTTCGATCAGGGGCGCTCCTCGTGGTCATACGCTGGCCCGCACCCGCGCCGCGGCAGGCGGCCTGCCGGCCAGGTTGCGGGTAACCAGGGCGCGAAATATCGGTCCCCGTGCACCCGGCAGCAACTCCATGGCCACAGTGCCGGCCTGGCCTCTCCGCCCGCGTCGGAGCGCCGTTGGTCCCGGCCACGGCCGGCTCGCTGGCGGCCGCACCCCACGCCCCGCGTCCCCTCACCGGGTCAGCGCGTACACGATGATGTTGACGCCGAACCGCGTGTTGTCGATGGCCTGGAAGCGCTTGTTCTGCACGTGGTAGCTCCACTCGCTGGAGTAGTCCTTGTTGGAGTAGAGCACGCCGATGCGGCCGTTCACGAGGATGGCGTAGAGGTTCTCGTGGATGAGGCCGTCGCCCCAGCCGTTCAGCTCGTGGCTCGTGGTGGGCGGGCCGTCCTCGAAGACGAAGAACGCGCGGTAGAGCTCGTGGTCGTTCGGGAGCTCGACGAGGGCGTTCTCGCCGAAGATCCTGGCGAGCTCGGCGACGGTGGTGCGGTGGAACGCGGCGTCGATGTCGTGGTTGTGGTCGTCGATGAAGATGAACCCGCCGCGCTCCAGGAACGCTTTCAGGTTGCGGGCCTCCTCGGCGCTGAAGCGGACCGGGAGGTGGCCGGTCATGTAGAGGAACGGGTAGCGGAAGATCTCGGGTGACGCGAGGTCGACCACCACGCCCTCGGGCTCGACCGGGATGTCGGTGTAGAGCGCGATGGAGTGGATCAGGTTCGCGGGGACGAGGGGCGCGGAGTCCCAGTCCCCGGATCCGTAGCGAACCGTGGCGAAGGTGAACGGCCGGTCGAGCTTGATCGAGCTGCTGCGCCCACTCGTGGAGCGGGGCGCGGGCGTGTTGCGTGCCGCCCCGGCGGGGTCGGCGCCGCTCGATCCGGGCGACGTCGTCGGGCCGCCCTCGTCGCCTGCGGCGAGGCGCCGGAGGTAGTCCGCGCCCGCGGCGTCGGGGGGCGGGGCGTGGGGCGGGGCGGCGCCGGCCAGCCCACGGGGCGAGAGGATCGCCCGTGCCTGGATCACGAGCGACGTCGCTTCGGCCGCATCCCCGCGCGCGGCGGCCTCCGCGGCCCGGCCGAGCAGTGCGCCGGCCTCGGGGGTGGCCGCGGGGTCGTCGAGCACCCGGGCGGCGAGGTCGGCGAGGGCCAGGGCGGCGTCCCGCGGCGGCATCCGGCCGAGCTGCGGGGCGAGCGCGGTCAGCTCCGCCACGGCGGACGCGGCGGTGGAGGCGGGGGGTGGGGGGGCGGCCGAGCGCGCTGTCGGCTCGGCGTCCTCCAGCTTCCCCGTCCCCCGCGCCGCGGCCACGTCCACCGGCGCCACGGTCTGCTTTCCGCGCAGGTAGATGCGCTCGGCCTCCCGCACCTGCTGCAGGATCTCGAGGGCGCGGTACTGGTGCGGCAGCGAGGCCTCCGGGGCCGCCATGCGCAGCTCCCGCTCCGCCTCGTACATGGCGTTGAGGGCCGGGATCAGCGGCAGGTTCACGAAGATGCTGGGGTCCCGGTCGTGGTCGTGGCCGAGCTCCTCCAGCGTGCCCATCCCCGTGGCCCGGGAGGCGGCCTCGAGGACCGCCTGGATCCGTCGCTCCCGCTCCTCTTCGGAGAGCGAGTCGCTGACCGCGGCTCCCCGGCCGGCCGCGCCGATCCGTTCGGCCGCGTGGTCGTGGCCGCCCCCGCCGCCGCCCTCATCGTCCGCGCCGGTGGAGCGGCTGTAGATCAGGTCCGCCACCCGCCCGCGCAGCCTGGCCTGGTGCGCCGCGATCTCCTCGGACTCGTGCCGGAACTCCGCCGGGTCCAGCGATTTCCGCTGCGCGATCAGCCGCTCCGTCAGCAGGATGATCATCCGCTGGCTCAGGATCGGCTGCTGTTCCAGCTCGATGGGGAAGCCGATCAGCGTCGTCGCCTGGTCCATCTCGTCCGGCCGCGCCACGCGGATCAGCCGGGTCACGGACGCGCCCACGCCCGGACCGGTCACGGTGTTCCCGTCCTGGGCGACGGCGCGGAGATGGATCACGTCCCCCGGCTGGAGCCCGGCCGCGGCCACGTCCAGCGCGTACTCGCCGACGAGCGCGCCGTCCTCCTGCCGGACCGCGTTCCACTCCGCCTCGCCGTCCGTGAAGGAGAACGACTCGCCGCTGCCGCGGGAGAGGATCCAGGTCAGGCGGAAGTCGGTGATGCCGTAGTCGTCCCGGGCACGGGCGCGGATCGGGATCACGCCGCTGGCCGTGGCCAGGACCAGGTCATCCTCCGGATCGAAGAGCTCGACCACCGGCTCCCGGTCCGGGACGACGGTGACGGCGATCACCTGCCGCGCGAGCGTCTGGTCCCCGGCCCGCGCCTCCAGCGCGAGCCCGCGGTGCCCGGCGGAGAGCGGCCAGTCGACCCGGATCCGGGCATCCCAGCGGGCGACCGGGAGCTCGCCGCCGCCGAGCACCCGGGCGGAGAGCTCCGTGGCCGCGGCCGGCGGCTCGGCGGTGATGCGGAGCGTGCTTCCGGCCACGGCAGTGATCGGCTCGGCAGCCGTGAACTCCCGGGCGGGCAATCTGGTGTACGCCGGCGGCTCGACCCGCACCCGGAGCGCGCGGAACATCCCGGACGCCCCCGGTTCCTCGCCGCCGATCCGGGCGCCGCCGATGACCACGCCCGTTGCCGGATCCGCGGCCAGGCGCACCCACCGCTCGCCCAGCTCGCGGAGTCCGCCGGGGACCAGGGCGAGCACCACCAGGCATGCGACGACGGCGATGGCGCCTCCCCGGGCGGGCCCGGCCAGCCGCCCGGCGTCCACACGGTCCACGCGCGCGGCGGCCAGCCGTTCTGCCGCGCGGGCGAAGAACACCCTCGCCGCGGGCCCGGAGCCGGCCGCGTCCAGTGCCGTGACGAGGTACCCCTCGAGCTCCGGCCGGCGCTCCTCGGCGAGGAGCGCGAGGCGCCGGTCGTCCGGGCCGGGGAATGCCCGGTGGAGCGCGTAGGCCAGGATCGCGGCGAAGGCCAGGAACAGCAGCGGCCGGAGCGCGGCGCGGAGCCCGGCGGGGAAGGAGAGGAGCTGGTCCCCGAGGATCAGCACGGCCGCGGAGCCGGCGAGCACCGCCAGCGCGAGGAGCGCGCCGCGGAGGAGCACCGTCCGGCGCCAGGCGGCCCGGACCTTCCCGAGCAGGGCGTGGGCGGCGGCGGCCGCGGGCGCATGCGCGCTCATGGCGTCGCCTCCCGGGCGGGTGCGGAAGGCCGCGCACCCGCACCCCGCCACCCCCCGCCGGGCGCCCGCGGCCGCCGCCTTCCGTACGCCAGATAGGTCTCCACGAGCGCCACGAGCAACGCGACGGCCAGGACCCAGCGGGTCAGCGGCCGGCCCGCGGGCGGGGCGCCGGCCCACGCGGCCAGCTCGGGGATCGAGACGGCCGCCGGGACGGCGTCGACGGAGACGGATGGATCGGGCGACGTCGCTTCCATGGCTTCGGGACCCTCGAGCGTCGTGCCGGCTTGCGCGCGGCCGCGGCGGAGCAGCCCGCGGGCGGCGGCGTCCAGCGGCAATGCGTCGCCATGCGCGCCGAAGGGGCCCGCCGCCCACGTGGAGTCGCACCCGCGCGCCAGCCGCCGCAGCGCGCTCGGGTACGCAGGGGAGTAGGGGAGCGACCCGGCTTCCGCCGGCGTGGCCAGGTAGACCAGACAGCCGGCGCCGTACGGGGCCGCGGCCGCGGCGGCAACGCCATCCGGCCACGCCGCCAGGACGCGGGCGCCCTCCCGCGGCCGGCCGACCAGGCGCTCCGCGGCGCCATCGAGCACCAGTCCCGGCTCGAGAAACAGGTCTCCGGGCGCGGCCAGATCGGCGGTGCCCGATACGTCGGTCAGACTTGCGCTGGCGCTCGGGCCTCCCGTTCCCTCGATCGGGACCTCGCTCGGCTCGCCGACACTACTGCCCGTGTCGGCCGCCTCGCCACCCGCGGCAGCAGCAGGGTTGGCCGCAAGGTTCGCCACCCCGCCCCCCGCACCGCCGCCGCCCGCAAGGCCAGCACCCGGGCGACGAACGCCCCCTCCCTCCCACGGCAGCGCCTCCGCGACGGGCGAGCGCTCCGGCGCACCCGAGAACACGACGCTGGCGCCGGCTCGCCCCGCCGCCAGGAGCGCGTCCGCGACCCCGGGCGGGATCCCCGCCATCGCGTCGCCGACGCCCGCCGCGAGCACGAACACCACGCCCGCGTCCGCGAGCGCGGCAGCGACATCGTCACCCCCGGCCGCACCCGACCCGGCCGAAAGCGGAAGCACCCGCGCCTCGTAACCGAGCGCCCCGAGCGCGGCGCCCACGAACCGCCCACGCCCTTCCGGCGCCAGCACCACGGCCCGGCGAGCCGCGCCGGAGGCCTTTCCCGCGCCGCTGCTGCCCGCTGCGCCCGCTACCCCGTCGCCGGCTGGAGCCCCGCGAAGTGCGCCAGCCACTCCCGTGTCCGGGCCAGCAGCCCCGCCGGCCAGCCCGACCTCCACCACCCCCACCTCCCCCGGCCACGCCGCCTCCCGCACCGCGGCGAGCCCCTGGGGCCACGCGCCCCAGCGCGGGAGGGTGACGAGCCACGCGCGGGCGGACTCCGCCGCGACCGCAGACAGCGCGGCGTCGCGTAGACCCCGGAAGGCGGCGGCATAGTCCGCCGGCCCTCCCCCGGGCCCCGCGCCGGCCAGGGAATCCAGCGCGGCGACCGACGGCCGGCCCGGGTCCAGCCGGGTCGCGGCGGTATCGAACACCACCAGGATCGCCGGCCCCTCCGACGCCGCCAGGATCGCCCGCGCCGTGTCCACCGCCTCCCGCCACACCGCCGCCATGGCCGCGCCCCGGTCCAATGCCACGACCGTGACCGTCCCGCTCCGCCGCGGCGCCCAGACCGGCGAGGCGAAGGCGAGACCGAGGAGCAGCACGAAGAGCGAGCGGAGCGCGAGGAGCAACAGGTCCGTGGGGCGACGCTCGACCCGGATCCGCGTCCGCGGGTCCGGCGTCAGGAACCGCGCCGTGGGAAGCGGCGCCCGCTCCGGCGGCCGGCGCGAGATCAGGTGCAGCACCGGCGGCACGAGCGCCAGGAGCGCACCGGCAAGGAGGAATCCGGGTCGGACCAGCTCGAACACCGCTCAGCTCCGTCTCGTGGCGAGCCACGCGCGCAGCGCGTCCTCGACCGGCGCCGCGGTCGAGAGCGGCACGTATTCGATGCCCCGCTCCCGCAGCCGCGTGGCCAGCGCCGCATAGTACTCCGCCACCCGCCGCGCGAACCCCGGATCCTCCGCGGGCACGGCCGGCACGGGCCGGTCCGGGACCTCCGGGTCGTAGTACCTCGCCGGCGACGCGGGCGCGAGCCCGGCCTCCGTCGGAGTCAGGGGACGCAGCACGATGATCTCGTCGCCCCGGGCCCGGAGCCGGCCGAGGGCGTCGAGGGTGGCCTGGCCGTCGTCGCCCTCCAGGAGATCCGAGATCAGCACGATCCGCCCCCGGCGGCGCAGCACGTTCCCGACCACGTCCAGCGTCTCCGCGGCGCTGGACGTGCCCTCCGGACGCAGGCGCTCGAGCTCGAGCAGCAGGTCGTGGAGGTGCCCCCGGCGGCTCCGCGCCGGCAGGTGCAGCCTCGGCCTCGCCCCGAAGCTCGCCAGCCCCACCGCGTCCCCGGAGCCGAGCATGATGTGCGCGAGCGCCGCGGCCAGGATCGCCGCGTACCGGAGCTTCGTGATCCCGCCCGGCTCCGCGTAGCCCATGGAGAGCGTGGCGTCCACCACCAGGTACGCCTGGAGGTTCGCGTCCTCCCGGAACTCCCGCACGAAGAGCCGGTCGCTCCGGCCGAACAGGCGCCAGTCGATGTGGCGCAGCTCGTCGCCCTGCTGGTAGGCCCGGTGCCCCGCGAACTCCCGCCCCGCGCCCCGGTACGGCGACCGGTGCAACCCGGCCACGAACCCCTGGACCACGGTCCGGGCCACGAGCTCCAGCCCGCCGAGCCGGTCGAGCAGGTGAGGCGGGAGCAGCGCGGCCTGGCTGCGGGCAGGGTCCTTCACGTTCGACATGGGCTACGCCTGTTGCATACGAGATTGGATACGACTCCGGGCCGACAGAACACCGGCGCGATCACGACCGCCCCGGTGGCGCGCAAGGTCCGACCTGGCGGTTGCCCGACTCCGCTCCGCCCGCGCTCGTGCGGTCGCCCCGCCACGTTCCGGAGCCCGCCTCGCGGCCACGATCGAGCCGCCGGTCGCCCGGTCGACCATGGCCGGGTCACGCGCCGGAACCCGGTGCACGGAGCGCTCGGATCCGGGCGCGGTCGGATCCGCTGCGGCCAGGGCCCGCGCGTGGGCGCGACCGCGGCGCACGGCCGACCGCGGCCTGCCCGGACCGTCACTCGCACGCCCACCGCGATCCCTGGCTCGGCGCCCGGGAACGGGCGATCCGGGCCTTCCCCGGGGCCCGGCGCCGGTCACGCAGGCGAGCACGGCGGGCGCATGGCCACGCCAGGCCCGACCCTCACAACCCGCTCGACGGCGGGCGCACCGTCTCCGTGACCCGCACGATCAGGTCGTCCGGCCGGACGCCTTCCGCTTCCGCCTGGAAGTTGATCAGGACGCGGTGGCGGAGGACCGGCAGCGCCATCCGGCGCACGTCATCGGGCAGCACGTGCAGCCGGCCCGCCAGCAGCGCCCGGGCCTTGGCGCCCAGGATCAGCGCCTGCCCGGCCCGTGGGCCCGCGCCCCACCGCACCCACCGCCCCACCTCCTCCGGCGCGCCCTCGCCGCCCGGCCGCGTGGCCCGCACGAGCCTCGCCGCGTACTCGTACAGCGGGGACGCGACCTGCACCTCCCGCACCAGCCGCTGGAGCGCGAGCACGCCCGCCGCGTCGAGCACCGGCTGGACCTCGACGGCTTCCGGGCCCGTCGTCGCCTTGAGGATCGTGACCTCCTCCGCCAGCGACGGGTAGCCGACCTTGATCTGGAGCATGAACCGGTCGAGCTGCGCCTCGGGCAAGGGGTACGTGCCCTCCTGCTCGATCGGGTTCTGCGTGGCCAGCACGAAGAACGGCTCCGGGAGCGGCATCTCCACGCCCCCGGCCGTGACCCGGTGCTCCTGCATGGCTTCGAGGAGCGCCGCCTGCGTCTTCGGCGGCGTGCGGTTCACCTCGTCCGCCAGCAGCACGTTCGTGAAGATCGGGCCGCGCAGGAACCTGGCCGCACGGCGCCCCGTGGTCCGGTCCTCCTCGATGACCTCCGTGCCGGTGATGTCGCCGGGCATGAGGTCCGGCGTGAACTGGACCCGGCGGAACTCCAGGTCGAGTGCTTCGGCCAGGGTGCGGACGAGCAGGGTCTTGGCGAGGCCGGGGACGCCTTCCAGGAGTCCGTGGCCGCCCGCCAGGAGGCAGAGGATGACCTCGTCGATCGCCTCCGTCTGCCCCACGATCCGGCGCTGGACCTGCTCCCGCAGCGCGGTCGCACGCGAAACCAGGTCCGCGATCTCGCGCTCGTCTGCCAGGACGTTCGAGCGCGGCTGCGTGACACTCAAGAGACCACTACCTCGCGGTTGGATTTCTCGGGGATCTGGACTGGACTGTAACGGCGGGGGCGGGGCCGGGGCAAGGCCCCGGGGTTTCCAGGCGACGTCATCTCCGCCGCCCGCGCGGCCCGATCCGGCTGCCCGGCGGGGCGGCCCGCCTCATGGCGGCCCGGAACCCCTCCCGCCCGGCGGGACGTCCCGGTCGGCGCTCCCCGGGGCCGTCGGCTCACGCGCGGAGCGAGACCGAGCGGTCGGGCTTCCGGAGCATCCCGACCGACCCGTCGGCTCGCGGCCGGCGCCGGCGCGGCGGAGCGGGCTGCGTCGTCTTCGCCGCCCCGGGTCCGATCCGGCGACGGGGTGTGGCGGCCCCGGCCCGCCGCGCGCTCCTCGCACACGATTGGCCCGGCAACGTGCGGGAGCTGAGGAACGCCATCGAGCGGGCCGTCGTCCTTGCCGAAGACGACGTCATCCGCCTCACCGACCTGCCCTCCGGACTCGCCGGGCAACCCGCCGCGCTGCGTCCGGCCGAAGCCGCGCTCGGCGACCTGACCTACGCCGAGGCCCGCACCCGCGCCCTCGAAGCCTTCGAGCAGTCGTTCCTCACCGCCGCGCTCGAACGCCACGGCGGCAACATCTCGGCTGCGGCCCGGGCGCTGGGGCTCCACAGGCAGAGCCTCCAGAAGATGTTGAGGAGGATCGGGCGCGGTCCGGCCAGGACCGGGGAGTAGCAAACGCGGCCGCCCGCCGGATCGCCATCCCGTTGGCAGGGTCGCGGCGCTCCGGGCGCCAGCTCCAGGGGATGACGACCCGTCCCGGAAGGCCGGCAACGCACCGGACGGCCGGCTGACCACCCGGGCGTGCCGATGCGGCCGCGCCCGCCGCAGCCGTGCCCGGCGCGGCCGATGGCGCGCGAGCCCGCGAGCGGCGGAGACCGTGGGCAACGGCCTGTCTCGCAGGGAGGTGCGACGGCCGGGACGCCGAGCGTGCGCCGCGTCCGGCCACCCGAGGCCGCGCACCGGTCCCACCAGGGCCGCGCCGCGCGCTCACCGCCACTTCCCCCGGTGGCCGAATGGCCAACAGCCATCCCGGCTGGATGACCGGTTACACCTCCCACCATCGCGCGCCGGCGGACCCGCGGGGTGCCGGTCAGACCCCGTCCCGCCCCTACCGCTTCAGCACGAACGGCAACACCGCCAGCGCCGCCAGGGAGAACCCGATGGCCGCCACCGGGTTGCGCTCGACTCGCCGCCCCACGCCCTTCAACCCCACCGCCTTGATCGGCGACGCCAGCGCCTCGCCCAGCCGGCCCTCCAGCACGTCCACCCGATCCGCGGCGAGCAGCGCCATCCAGTGGGACGCGCGGTACTCCGGGATCCGGTAGGCAAGACGTCGCATGAGCCCGCTGATCCCCCGCGGCGGCTGCGCCGTCCCGAAGACCGGCGTGAGCCGCGGCAGACCCGCCCGCTTCAACTGCGGCTGCCGCTTGCACTGCCGCGTGGGCACGTCCCAGTACGCGCCGGTGGTGACGTGCGGGCGCTCCGCTTCCATGGGCACGCCCGGCCGCTGCTCCAGCGCCTCGTCCACGCCGACCACCCGCCCGTCACCGAGCGGACCCCGGCGCTCGCCGATCATCGGGGTGATCCGTTTCATCCTCCCTCCTCACGCGAGAACTCGATCTGCGGGCGTCACGCACCATCGGGGCAAGGGGTATACCATCGGCTAACACGTTGGGCGCATGCATCTTGCACCTCATGGACAGTGCTTCGCGGCCGGGCCGGACCGCACCGTGGCCGGCCGCCGGACGTCCGCGCACCCGCTCGCACCCAGGAGGCGCACGTGAAGGCTTTGACATACCATGGCCCGGGCGACGTCCGGGTCGAGGAGAAGGAGGATCCCCGCATCGAGCACCCGAACGACGTGATCCTGCGCGTGACCCGCGCGGCGATCTGCGGTTCGGACCTGCACCTCTACCGGGGCCTGGTCCCGGACACCCGCGTCGGCCACACCTTCGGCCACGAGTTCACGGGCGTGGTCGAGGAGGTCGGCCCGGAGGTGAAGACGCTCCGGCCGGGGGATCGGGTCGTGGTCCCGTTCAACATCTCCTGCGGCACCTGCTTCTACTGCCAGCGCGAGCTCTTCGCGCTCTGCGAGAACACGAACCCGAACAGCGAGCTGGCGTGCGGCGTGTTCGGGTACTCGCACACCACCGGCGGCTACGACGGCGGACAGGCCGAGTACGTGCGCGTCCCGTTCGCCGACGTCGGACCCATGAAGATCCCGGACGACATGGAGGACGAGGACGTGCTCTTCCTCTCGGACATCTTCCCGACCGGGTACATGGCCGCGGAGATGGGCGAGATCAAGCCGGGCGAGACGGTGGCCATCTTCGGCGCCGGCCCGGTCGGCGTGTTCACGGCGGTCTCCGCGTGGCTCATGGGCGCCGGCCGCGTGATCGTCATCGACCACGTCCCCTACCGGCTGCGCTTCGCCGAGGAATTCGCCGGGGTGGAGACCATCGACCTCCGGAAGGTCGACCACATCGTGCCGTACCTGAAGGAGCTGACGGAAGGGCGAGGCCCGGACGTGTGCGTGGATGCGGTGGGGCTGGAGGCGGACGGCTCGGCGCTGCACGACTTCCTGGGCCGGGTGCTCATGCTCCAGGCGGGCGCGGCCACGGTCATCGACTGGTGCATCAACGCCGTGCGCAAGGGCGGCAACGTCTCGCTGATCGGCGTGTACGGCCCGCCGTGGAACCTGGTCCCGATCGGCGCGGCCATGAACAAGAACCTGACGATCCGCACCGGGCAGTGCAACACGAGGCGGTACATGCCGCACCTGCTGGAGCACATCCGGGCGGGCCGGGTGGATCCGAAGCGGCTGACGAGCCACCGGCTCCCGTTGGACCAGGCGCCCGAGGCGTACCGGATGTTCGCCGCCAAGCAGGACGAGTGCCGGAAGGTCGTGCTCGTGATGTGAGGCATGCGCGGGGCGACGTCGGGCCGGTCTCGCCGCCGGCGCGGAGCCACCGCCTCCGGGGCGGCCGGCTCCCGGTGGGGTCCCGGCCCGGCCCACCCTCTCGGTATTCTTCAGCGACCCCAGGACCGCAGACATGGTGGCCCCGCATGGCCTCCTCGACCTCGGCTCCCGCTCCTCGCCCGGCCACGCGCCGCGCGGCGGCCGCTCCCCCTCGCGGACCATCGAGCCGTACCGCTCCTTCGAACGCGACCCCGAGTACGAGCGTGCTCATCCGCCGCCCTCTCGCCCCGCCACCGATCGGGCCGTGGGTCGTCGCCAGACCCGTCGGGCCGGCCGCTGGCGGGCTTCTTGCACCCGCGCCGGGCCGCCCGCCGGCCCACGCCGGGCGGCCCGTTCGCGGGGGCTCCGGGGGAGCGGGCAGCGGACGGCCCGACGGATGATCCACGCCGGAGAGGTGCCGACAGGCCGGGCCACAACCCTGCACGGCCCGGCGCGTGATCCCATGCCCCTGACGCGCTCGGCGGCCTGACCCGGCGGGCCGCGCATGCCGCAACCGGATGTGGGCGGTCGGCGGCGCAACAGGGGGCTCGTCAGGCTCTGACCGGCGGCGCGCCGGATCCAGGAGCGGGCGGGCCAGGCGTTTTCGGGTCCGGTCTCCGGCTGGCCTTTCTCCCGGCGTCGCCAGCCCGTGACAGGGAAGCGGGTGGTGCAGCGGCTGGTCGCACGAACGCCGGCTTCGGCCGGCGACGCGTCGCGCGAGGTCCGGGCCTACGGTCGCACCCGCATTGGCCAACCGCCCGGACATGCGAGGGCGCCCGGCGGGCTCCCGCCCGACTCCCGGTGAATGGGGCCGATGCGTCCGGCCGCAGGGCTGGGGCGGAGCGGGTGTCGCTCGGCAGGAGACACAGCGCGTCACTCATGAGGAGGGCCTCGGGCGCGGCACGGCGCCGTGCCGGCGTGACGTGGGGACCGCCCGCGTCCGGCCTCGCCCTTGAACCCGTCGGGTTCCCGGCCTCAACTTGTCCGGGGGCGCGGGGTAGAAGACCGGAGCGAAGCGGCCTCCTCCGGCACGGGGCGCTGCGAGGGGCTCGCGGCCTTGCCTTCGGGCCCGGCGGCGCAGGCGTTGCGCATACACGGCCAGGGCCGCCGCGTCGGACGGCTGTGGAGCGGGCGCCGTTCTCCGGCCCGGACCCGCCGGGCACGGCCTTCAGCTCGGGCTCACCGGGCGCCTGGCCGGATCGCCAGGTGGGTTCCTCGACCCGAACCGGATGGGCCGACCGGTTCGAAATGGGATGCCCCGGCTGCCGGAAGGGCCCGCGGATTCATCCGACAGAACAGCGATATGGCTCTGAACATCGAACAGCGCGGCGGGGCGGTGCGCGTGGCCGTGCGGGCGCAGCCGCGCGCCTCGCGCAACGAGATCGTCGGCGAGCACGGCGGCGCGCTCAAGGTGCGGCTCGCCGCCCCGCCGGTCGAAGGCGCGGCCAACGAGGAGCTGGTCCGCTTCCTCGCCAGGACCCTGTCCGTGCCCGCGTCGGCCGTGCGGATCGTGGCCGGCGAGCGCGGCCGCAACAAGATCGTGGAAGTGGATGGCCTGGACGCCGAATCGGTACGCCGCGCGCTGGGCGTGTAACGGACCGCTCGGATCTGCGACCCCGGTATGTCGTCGCTGCTCCTGATCTTCGTGGACGGCCTGGGACTCGGCCTCGATGATCCGGCCGTGAACCCCGTGGTGAGCGCGCGCATGCCCGTGCTGCGCGGGCTGCTGGGCGGGCGTGCGCCCGTGGCGAGAGCGGCGCCGTTCAGCACCTCGGACGCGAGCCTCGTGGGGCTGGACGCGCTGCTGGACGTGCCCGGCCTCCCCCAGAGCGGGACCGGACAGGCGACGCTCCTGACGGGAGAGAACGCGGCTCGCCTGTTCGGGCGCCACTTCGGGCCCTGGACGCCGACCGCGCTGCGGCCCATGGTCGAGCGCCGGAGCATCCTGGCCCGCGCGGTCGAGGCCGGGCGCCGCGTCGCCTTCGCGAACGCGTATCCCGAGGAGGTGGTGGGGAAGCCCGGCCCCGCGGGTCCGGCCGCCGGACCGCCGATCCTCCGGCCGATCCGCGGCAGCGGTGCCCGCCACGCCGCCGTGTACTCCCCGCTGTTCGCCGGGCCGCCGCTCGCCGCCAGGGCGGCCGGGCTCCTCACCCGCCACACGCCCGAGCTCGCCCGGGGCGAAGCCGTGGCGAGCGAGCTGGTGAACGAGGGCTGGCGCGAACGGCTCGGCCGCCACGACCTCCCGGAGATCGACGCCGCCGAGGCCGGGCGCAACCTGGCGGCCATCGCGGCGCAGCACGAGCTCACCCTGTTCGCCCATTACGCCACCGACTACGTCGGCCACCGCGGCAGCTACCAGGACGCGGTGGCCGCACTCGAGCGGCTGGACGCGTTCCTCGGCGGCCTGCTCGAGCGGCTCCCCTCGGACACGGTCCTCATCGTGGCCAGCGATCACGGCAACATCGAGGACGTGCGGGCCGGCCACACGTACAATCCCGCCCTCGGGCTGGTGGTCGGGCCCGGGCACGCCGGGATCGCCGCCGGGCTGCGCTCCCTGATGGACGTCGCACCCACCATCCTCACCCACGTCGGCGTGCCGGAAGGCGACGTCGTCACCTCCGAGCCCGCCGCCTGAGAGCCGGCGACGGGCCCCGGCCACCTTCGCGTGCATCCGTGTCGGCCGACAGGGCGGTGCGGAACCGCCGAGGGGGCCGCGCCGGGCGCGTCGTCAGGCGAGGTCCCGCTTCGCCAGCGAGAGCCCGGCCAGGGCGAACATCACGAGACCGTACGCGGCAACGTAGAGGAACGCATCCCACGGGATCGGCTGGAGTGAGCCGAACGCCCCCTCCAGCTCGAAGAGCGCGGCCTGCGGCGGGAGCACGAAGGTCACCAGATCCCGGGTGCCGGGCGGGACCGTGAGCATGTCCGCCCGGCGCAGCGCGTCCCAGACCATGGAAGCGATCGCGCAGAGGAGCGCGAGCCAGGCGTCGCCCCGGGACCAGACCGAGAGGAGCGCGGTCAACCCCCCGTACACGAGCACGTAGCTCGCCACCAGCACCAGGGTGGCCGGACCGGCCCAGGTGCCGATCAGGATCAGGTCGAACAGGGGGAGCAGCGCGCCGCAGAACAGGAACGCCACGGCGCCGAGCGTGACGGCGCGCACGCCGTAGACGGCGAGGGGCGAGACGGGCCGGACCGCGTAGAGGCGCGCGAGCCCGTCGCGGCGGTCGTCGCTCGCCAAGCCGGCCATGAGGACGAGCGTGGCGATGAGCGGGAAGCGGCCGAGCAGCCAGCCGAAGAGGAGCATGGCCGAGACGAGCGGATAGCCGCCGACCATGAAGAGCCGGTCCGGATCCACGTGTCCGTCCGCGTCCGAGACGAGCACCCGGGCGGCCACGGCAGCGGCCAGGAAGAGCAGCGCGAACGCGCCCAGGACGAGGAGCCGGCGCCGCCGGGCGCGCAGCGTCAGGCCGAGGAGGGCGAACGCGCTCACGTCGCCTCCCCTCCCGAGCCCAGGGCGCGCTGCACCCGCGCCTCCAGCGGCTCCGTTTCCGGGAGCACCGCCGAGACCACGCCGCCCGCCGCGATCAGCGCCCCGAGCCGCGTGCTCAACTCGGCCTCGTCCGCCACGGTCACCCTGTACGCTCCGGGCTCCCCCGGGCCGACCGGGACCGCGCCCGGAAACGCCTCTTCGAGTTCCCGCGCGGCGCCCGCCAGTTCGAGCCGGTACCGGAGCGGCCCCCGGGTTGCGCCTTTCCCGCCCGCGAGCGCCGTCTCGAACACTTCCCGCACGCGACCCCCATCCAGCAGCACCACCCGCTCCACCACGCGCTCCACCTCCGCCAGGTCGTGGCTCGCGAGGAGGATCGTCCGCCCCGCCGCACGCTGCTCCTCCAGGATCGCGCGCAGCTTGATTCGCCAGAGCGGGTCGAGACCTTCGGTCGGCTCATCCAGCACCAGGAGCTCCCGCTCGCCGAGCAGCGCCTGCGCCAGGCCCAACCGCTGGAGCACCCCGCGGGAGAGCGTGCGGACCTCGCGGTCGGCGAACGGTTCGAGCCCGAGGCGCTGGAGCGCCTCGTCCGCGCGGCGCGCGGCAACGTCCGGGCGCAGTCCTTCGAGCCGCGCCAGCGCCACCAGCGCCGGCCGGACCCGCCACTCGCCCGGGACCCGGAAGCGCTCCGGGAGGTACGCCGCCCCGTGCCGCCGCACATAGCGCCGGGGCGCGAGCCCCCGGATCCGCACCGCGCCGGACGTGGGCTGCAGGAACCCGAGCAGCAGCGCGAAGAGCGTGGACTTGCCCGCGCCGTTCGGGCCGACCACGCCCCACGCCCCGCCCTCGGGGATCGACAGCGTCACGTCCTTCAGCGCGTCGATCGTCACCGGCCCGCGCCACGGCCGCGGCCCCGAAACGAACCGCTTGCCCGCGCCTACGAACTCGATCATGCCTCCACCGTTGACCGCATCCACTCCGACTGTTGGAAAATTAGATCCCGCGCGGCCCATCCCGCCATGGACCCGCCCCGCCGGACGCGCCACCGTTCCCGCCGCCGACGATCTCGCCGCCAGCCGCAGCCCCATGCCGCAGGGAGACACGGTGCCCGCTCCGTCCACGCGCGTGCTCGGCCAGCTCATGCTCTCCGCGGGGATGATCGACGCGGAGCGCCTGGCCGCCGCGCTCGAGGACCAGCGCCATACGCGGCGGCGGCTCGGCGAGCTGCTCGTGGCCCGGGGAGCCGACCCGGAACACGTCGCCCGCGCCCTCGCCGCCCAGCTCCGGCTCGACTACGCGCCCCCGCCGCTCATCCCGGAGCCCGGGGCGCTCCGGGTCGTGACCCGCCAGCTCGCCGTGCGGCTCCGCGTGGTCCCGCTCGCCGCCACCGAGCGCACGCTCCGGGTGGCCATGGCGGATCCGCTCGACGCCGCCGCCGTCGACGACCTCCAGTTCCAGACCGGGCGCCGCGTCGAGCCGGTGGTGGCCGCCCCTGACACCGTGGACGCCGCGCTCGCCGCCGCCTACGGCGAGCCGACCCGGGCGCCGCCCGAGCCCGAGGATGTGGGCGCGCTCCGCCGCGCGTCCGAGGCGCCCACCATCATCGCGCTCGTGGACCGGATCTTCGAGCGGGCGCTCGCCAGCCGGGCCAGCGACATCCACGTCGAGCCGACCGGCGGCCGTCTCAGGGTCCGGATCCGGGTGGATGGCGTGCTCCGCCCGCTCGACGAGCTGCCGGAAACCGTCGCCGGCGCCGTCGTCTCCCGCATCAAGGTGATGGCCGACCTGGACATCTCGGTCAAGCGTCGGCCCCAGGACGGCCGCGTGTCCCTGACCGTGGCGGGCGAGGAGCTTTCGCTCCGGGTGTCCACGCTGCCGGCGGACCACGGCGAGAAGGTGGTGATCCGCCTGCTCCGGGCGGAATCCGCGCCGCGCCTCGAGGACATCGGGCTCGGCCGGCGAGAGCTCGACACGTTCCGCCGGCTGCTCGGCCGCGGCCACGGGCTCATCCTCGTCACCGGGCCCACCGGATCCGGCAAGAGCACCACCCTCTTCGCCGCGCTCGGCTCCCTGGACCGCGAACGGCGGAACGTCATCACCCTCGAGGACCCGATCGAGTACCGGATGCAGAGCGTCACCCAGGTCCAGATCCGTCCGCGGGCCGGGCTGGACTTCGCCGCCGCGCTCCGGGCCGTGCTCCGCCAGGACCCGGATGTGATCATGGTCGGCGAACTGCGCGACGCGGAAACGCTGGAGGCCGCGATCGCGGCCGCGCTGACCGGCCACCTGGTGCTCGCCACCCTGCACACGAACGACGCGCCCGGCGCCGTGGCGCGGCTCCTGGAGATGGGCGCGCCGCCGTACCTCGTGGCCGGCACCCTGATCGGCGTGCTCGCCCAGCGCCTCGCCCGGCGGCTGTGCCCGCAGTGCCGGGTCCCGCGCACCGCGCCTCCGCACGAGCTCCGGGACCTCGGCCTCCCCGCCCGCGCCACGACCGTCTACGAGCCCGGCGGCTGCGCCCGCTGCGATGGCACCGGCTACCACGGCCGCATCGGCATCTTCGAGCTGCTCCCCGTGGACGCGGCGATCCGGGAGCGCATCCTGGCTCGGGTGGGATCCGACGCGGTCCGGGACGCGGCCCGCGCCGCCGGGATGCGCACCCTCGGCGAGGATGCCTGGGGCAAGGTCCGCGCCGGGATCACCTCCCTCGACGAGGTCCGGCCGCTCCTCGCGCTCCTCGCCGATGAGGCCCGGCTCTGCAGCCGGTGCGGCGCGCCGGTCCAAGCGTCGTTCGCACACTGTACGGGCTGCGGCCGGCGCCTGTTCCCGCGTTGCGCCTGCGGCACCGCCCTCGAGCCCGGCTGGCGATACTGTCATGGTTGCGGCACCCGGAACGTTCTCACCACGTCGGAGAACCCGGGCCCGGATGCCCCGGCCGAGCCTGCGCTCCCGCCGCCGGCATGGCCGGCACCCGCGACCCACCCATGACCGCGTCCGCGGCCGCCCGCGGACCCGTCCTGCAACCTCAGCGGGGAGCGAACCATGCGTTCTCGTGAGTCGAGGGCTGTGCTGGCGGTGCTGTGCCTTGCGATTGCGCCCGGGGCCTGCTCGAGCGACAGGGATCCCACCGGCAGCGAGGACGAGGACGACGTCGTCGAGATCCGCCTCACTAGCGATTTCCGGTTCGATCCGTCAACGGTCACGATCGCGCCCGGCACCCGGGTCCGCTGGGTCAACCAGGCGGGCGGCTTCCACACCGTCACGCCCGGGGACCCCGGCCAGGCCGGCGTGTGGCAGCGCAGGGAGTTCAACGCCGCGGGCCAGACCTTCGAGTTCACCTTCGAGGTGGCCGGCCAGCAGTACGACTATTTCTGCGAGCCGCACCCCAGCATGACCGGCCGGATCGTCGTCGAATAGCCGGAGCCGGACCGGGAACGAAACGGCGGCGCCCCTGCTCGGGGCGCCGCCGTGGCTCGGCGCCAACCCGGAGTCACGCTTCCGGGCATGATCGCTCGGCCGGGATATCCGTGGTCCATGGGAGCCAGGCCGGCAAGGGAACGGGCCAACGGTCCATCCACCCGATCGCAGGCCGCCCGGCCGTTCCGCTAAGCGCTCTCCGACCGCGGCTCCAGCTTGTGCTCCGTCCCGTCGAAGCTCATCACGACCGGCTCATCGTCCACGTACGTCTCCAGGTGGACCGGCCGCTTCCAGAGCTGCTGCACGTTCTCCAACGTCTCCCGCGCGTGGTCGAGCTTCAGGGGCACGCCCTCGTACCGATGCGCGAGCACGAGTTCGCCGCGGTTCAAATAGTTCGCGTCCACCAGCTCGATCCACGGCTGCCCGTAGTTCGTGAGCATGAACAGCAGCTTCTCCTTCACCGCCCGGAAATCCCGGTCCGAGATCACGTACTGCCCGGTCATGGCGTTGTAATCGTACGCGAACATCCCGTGCTTCCGCACGAAGTCCGGGGTGAGGAACTCGTCGATGAACGTCACGTCGTTGTAGTGACGCCGGACCTCGAAGATCTTCTCCTGCCCCTTCATCTCCCCCGTGTCCCACTCCGCCTTCGCCCGGTAGTCGTCGCACGCCTCCCAGTCCGGCCCGTACCGCCCTTTGTTCCACCGGTCCTCGATGTCCCGGAAGAGCTCGAGCCCCAGCTTGTACGGGTTCAGGCGCCCGGGATGCGTGGCCATCGTGCCCGCGTGATGGTCCGCGTAGTCGATGAGCTCCGAGGGGTGCAGCGCCCGCTCCGTCATGATCTTCGAGTGCCAGTACGAGGCCCACCCCTCGTTCATGATCTTCGTCCGGCCCTGCGGCGCGAAGTAGTACGCCTCCTCCCGCACGATCCCCAGCACGTCCCGCTCCCAGTTCTTGAGCGGCGCATGCTCCAGCAGGAAGAGCAGCACGTCCTTCTCCGGCCGGGGCGGGAACCGCTCGGCCCGCTGCTGCTCCTCCTGCAAACGCTTCCGCTCCGCCTCCAGCACGGACCGGGGGTTGATGTACTCGTCCATGTACGGCTTCGCCCGAAGCTTCTTGGGCTCCAACACGACCGGCTGCTCCTCGTCGTGGGACGCCGGCTCCCGACGCGGCCGCTTTATGTGCGGAGCGTTGTAGTCGATCAGGTTGTCCAGGGACAGGCAGCGGTCCAGGAAGCGCTCGACCTCCTCTTCCCCGTACAGCTCCATGTAACGGCGAACCCGGGCGGCGTGGTTCGCCATCTCGTCGACCATCTTCCGGTTCGTGTACGCGAACGAGAAGTTGTTCTTGAAGAAGTCCCCGTGCCCGCACACGTGGGCCATGACGAGCTTCTGGTCCACGATGTGGTTCGCGGCCAGGAGGTATGCGTACGTGGGATCGTTGTTGATCACCATCTCGTAGATCTTCGAGAGGCCGTACGCGTACGAGCGGGACAGTTCGATGTACTCCATGCCGAAGCGCCAGTGCGGGTACCTGGCCGGATACCCGCCGTACGCCGCCACCTCGTTGATCTCTTCCCAGTCCAGGACCTGGTACACGATCTCGAAGAAGTCGAGGCCGTAGTCCCTGGCGTACGCCTCGATCTCCTCCTGGAGCGCTCGCAGCTCGGGCGTCAGATCGTACGGCATACCACTACCTGCCCTTGCCGAGGAAGTCCTTGATCGAGCGCAGGATCGCGTCCCGGTCCTCGATCTGCGACAGCACGAGGTTGTCCGCCTGGACGTTCCGCTCCAGCGCGTGGAGGAACTGCCCGCTCCCGTACCGGCTCTCGACCTGCCCATAGCCGAACAGGTTCGCCACCGGGAGCAGCCGCTCGCGCAGCAGCGCGAAGCACTTCTCGTCGTCCCCGCCGCCCCAGTTGTCGCCGTCCGAGAAGTGGAAGAGGTAGATGTTCCAGGACTCCGCCGGGTAGTCCCGCTCCAGGATCTCGGCGGCGAGCTGGTAGGCGCTCGAGATGCGCGTGCCGCCCGATTCCCGGGTGGAGTAGAAGGTTTCCCGGTCCACCTCGCGGGCGGCGGCGTCGTGGATGATGTAGCGCGTCTCGAGCCCGTCGTAGTGCGCCCGGATCCAGGTGTCGATCCAGAAGGACTCGATCCGCACGATCTCCTTCTGCTCGTTCCCCATGGAGCCGGACACGTCCATCATGTAGATGATCACGGCGTTCGCGACGGGCTCGGGCTCCTCCTTCCACGAGCGGTACCGCATGTCCTCCCGGATCGGCACGACCTGCGGCCGCCTCACGTCGTAGGACCCGCTGGCGATCTGGCGCTTCAGCGCCTGCTTGAACGTGCGCCGGAAGGATCGCAGGCTCTCCGGCCCCACGGGCTTGATCCCCACGTACCGGTTCTTCGGCACGGTCAGGGACTGGGCGCCCCGCGGCTCGATCCGGGGCAGCTCCAGCTCCTCGCCCATGAGTTGGGCCAGCTCCTGGATCGTCAGCTCCACCTCACGGATGTGGTGGGCCGGCGCATCGCCCGCCTGGCCCCCGCCGCCCTGGCCGCTCCCGTCCCCGCCGATCGGCGTGCCGACCTCGCCCGGGCCTTGCCCGACCCCGCCCATCTCCCGCCGGCCGTACCGGAAGCGCGGCAACTCGATCTGCGGGATCGGGATCGACACGAGCTCCTTCCCCCGCCGGCCGATCAGCTCGCCCCGCGTCAGATGCCGCTTCAGGTCCTGCTTGATTTTGCCGCGGACGATCTCCTCGAACCGTCGGCGATCCCTTTCGATCCGCTTGATCATAGGTTACCGCGTCCCTGAATCACGCCGGCGCGCGCGCGCCATCCGGCAGCCCTCGCGCCAGCGAAGCCCACGCGCCCGATGCCGCCGCCCCGGCCCGGCTGGCGGCCACCGGACTCCGGGACGATGACTCGCCGCCGCACCCCGCCCCGGGCCGCGGCCCCGGCCGCCACGCTCCCGATCCGCGCACGGGGGCGCAAACGGATGCACGTCCCATTCCGGCCATGGACCGCCCCGGCCGTTCCGCGCCGTCTGCCACTTCCGTGGTTTGGAGATGTCAAGGCGGGAGGCGAGTGGGAGCCCTGCTACCGACCGGCGCGCCCGCCACGCTCGCTGACCCGAACTTCTCGATGAACCGCGCCCGGCCCGGCTCCGATCCCCTCGGCGCCGGCCCGGTCCGTACCCCGAACCCCGGCACCGCCATCAGGCGCCCGCAAGGACCGGCGCCGGCCCGCCACGGGACCGCAGCCACCGGCCGCCAGCCCGGATCACTGGCGGAGCCGGCGCCCGCCCGCTCCCGGGCGCTCCCTGTCGTTCAACCCCTACCGGCGCGACGACCCCTATCGGACATCGCCCCGCGCAAAGATGCTCGCCACGAAGTTCAGCACGTCGGTGGCGCACACGTCGCAGTAGCCGTACTGGTTGATCAGCCGGCTCTTCACGATGTCGATCTTCTCCTGCGCCTCCCGGTCCAGTACGCTCGACACCAGGCTCGTCAGCTTGATCGAGTCCTTCTGGTCCTCGAACAGCTTCAGCTCCAGCGCCTTCTGCAACCGCGCGTTCGTGTCGTACCGGAACTTCTTCCCGTCCACCGCCAGCGCGCCGATGTAGTTCATGATCTCCCGCCGGAAATCGTCCTTCCGGCTCTCCGGAATGTCGATCTTCTCCTCGATCGACCGCATCAGGCGCTCGTCCGGCTCCTCGTACTCCCCCGTGTACTTGTTCCGGACCTTCTCCCCCTGCGTGTACGCCTTCACGTTGTCGATGTAGTTCGCGCACAGCCGCTGAAGCGCTTCCTCGTCCCCGCTGATCGCCCGCTGGACCTCGTTCTTCACGATGTCCTCGTACTCCTCCCGCACCACCGCCAGGAGCTCACGGTACTTCTCCTTCTGCTCCTCGTTCGTGATCAGCGAGTGATGCCTGAGCCCGCTCTCCAGCTCCTTCAACACCATGAACGGGTTGACGCAGCTCTCCTCGATGTCCGCCACCAGGCAGTTGGACAGCTTGTCCTGGATGTACCGCGGGCTGATCCCCTCCATCCCCTCCCGCTCCGCTTCCTTCCGCAGCTCCTTGACGTTGTCCTCCGTGAAGCCCGGCAACGTCTTGCCGTTGTACAGCTTCAGCTTCTGGAGCCGCGTCAGGTTCACCTTCTTCGGCTCCTCCAGCCGCGTCAGTACCGCCCACATCGCCGCCATCTCGATCGTGTGCGGCGCAATGTGCTTCCCCTTGATCCGCCGGTTGTTGAAGTCCCGCTCGTAGACCTTGATCTCCTCGTCCAGCTTCGTGATGTACGGGATGTCGATCTTCACCGTCCGGTCCCGCAGCGCCTCCATGAACTCGTTGTTCTGGAGCCGCCGGTACTCCGGCTCGTTCGTGTGCGCGACGATCACCTCATCGATGTCGGTCTGCGCGAACTTCTTCGGCTTGATCTTGTGCTCCTGCGACGCGCCCAGCAGGTCGTACAGGAACGCGACGTCGAGCTTCAGCACCTCGATGAACTCGATCAGCCCGCGGTTCGCCACGTTGAACTCGCCGTCGAAGTTGAACGCCCGCGGGTCCGAGTCCGAGCCGTAGATCGCGATCTTCCGGTAGTTGATGTCCCCGGTCAGCTCCGTCGAGTCCTGGTTCTTCTCGTCCTTCGGCTGGAACGTGCCGATCCCGACCCGGTCCCGCTCGCTGATCAGCAGCCGCTTCACCCGCACGTGCTGGATGACCTGCGTCCAGTCCCCGTCGTACCGGAGCATCAGCTGGTTGAACACGTGGCGGCAGGCCGGGCAGAGGTCGCCCTCCACCGTGATCTTCCGGTCGCTCGCCAGCTTCGCGTTGATCTGCTCGAGGAACAGCTCCCGGTACTCCTGGGGGATCAGGTGCAGCGGCTCCTCGTGCATCGGGCAGGGCATGACATCGCCGCCCAGCTCGGCGCTCGCCATCTCGGGCGGGATCCCGAGCCAGCCGAGGCCTTCGCCGACCCACGAGAAGGTGTAGAGCCGGCCTTCCGGCGTGCGGGAGTAGTACTCGAGCCCCTTCTTCAGGAGTCTGCAGATCGTGCTCTTCGCGGAGCCGACCGGGCCGTGGAGCAGGAGGACTCGCCGCTCCGGTCCGTAGCCCATGGCCGCCGCCTTCAGGACCTGCACGAACTTCATGAGTGGCAGGTCCAGGCCGAAGATCGCGTCCTTGCCGCCCCCGATCGGATCGTCGAAGAAGTTGTAGTGGATGATCTCCTTCTTGTACTCCGTGTACCTGCGGGTGCCGAAGGAGACGACCATGTCGTAGAGCCGCTGGAACGCGTTGCGCGCGATCTGGGGGTCGTCCATGACCATGTCGAGGTAGTCCTGGAACGTGCCCTCCCAATGCAGGTTCTGGTAGCGCGCCTGGTCCTGTCGTTCCCGGATGTGCTGGATGATGTCGAGGACTGGCGTGGACATCCTGGTGACTCCTTCAAAGGCTTAGAACAGCGTGAGATAGCGGCTCGATGCGAGGTACACGGCCGACGAAATCCTTGTTCCCGCGGCGAGGCGCGATCAGTTGCTACGGGCCTCGGTGCGGAACTGGTCGGCGACTTGCCGGAGCAACCGGTCGATGCGGTCGCCGGTGACGGGGAACAGGTAGCGGTCCGCGATGCGGTTGAGCGCTATGCGGAGCGCCGGGAACGTTTGCGCACAGTCACGATACAGGCGGTCGAGCCCGTAATTCTCTGCGTCCCTGCAATCGGCCGCCATCCGGAAACCGGCGGCGCCCATCTCCTCGTAGTAGTCGATGCCGGGCGCGCCGCGGCGGTGCACGCGCGCGGTGATGTGATCGGGGAACAGGCCGCTGTACCAGAGGGCGAAGTTGCCGAGGTGCGCGCGGAGCAGGAACGCGCGCCGGCCCGAGGCCGAGTCGAGCTTCTCGATGATCTCGAAGAGGTAGTTGAAGGTCTCGGGCTCGTCGTCGTCGACGCTGACGGTGTGGGCGCGGCCCGTCCTGCCGAATTCGAGCAGGAGCGCGGCGATGTAGTCTGCCAGGGCGCGGTCGTTGATGCCGCCCTCGAGGAGTGCGTGACGGACGAGCAGGTAGGAGACGAGCGGGGCGCGCACGCTGGTGAGTCCGCCGGCGGTGAGGACGGCGTTGAGCGTTCGTGGGTCGTCGAGGATGGCATCGAATCCTTCTTCGCGCAGGCGTTCCTCTTCACGGTCACGAGCGCGGCCGTCACCGCGGGTCAGGAGACCGAGGATGAAGTTCGCTTCCGCGCGACCGAACGAGGCGCGAACGTTCGGCAGGATCATGGGGCTTCCTCCAGTGGCCACGCGCCGCCACGGCCGGACGCGGAGCAACCGTCTTGATCGGTCCGGGTGCCGCGTCTAACTTTCGCTGGACAGCACCTTTGCCTCCACGCCACCGCTACTGCATCCGCCGTGCCCGTGAGATGTGCCGCCCTCGGAATGCCGGAGGGGGACGGGCGGTCAGGGATCGCGTGAACGTGCTGCCGCGGCTGTCGCGGGGCCTGTTGGGTTGGAAAACATCGCCGGTTGGTGAGCTCCGGTGCGGATCGGCGTCCAGCGTCGGGGTGATCCGCGGAGGTGGCTGCGAGGCTGGCGCCGTGTAAGTCCGCTAATGCTAGCATATTACGGCGCGGAGGGGGTGTCAAGGGACGGCGCGGCGGTGCCGGGGAAACGTCAAAGTGAAGCGAAGGAGCCTGGAGCGGCGGCTGTTCGGCTGGCTGCTGGTGCTCGCCCTGGTGCCGGCGATGGTGCTGCTGGCCGGGGTGGTCTGGCTCTGGTCGGACGCGCTGGACCGGATCGGCACGCTGGGGCCGTGGGCGCAGGTCGCGCAGTCCGGGAGGGCGCTGATCGAGGCGGCCGAGGCCGTGGCGGGCTCGGATCCCGCGCTGGCGGAGGCCGTAGAGGCGCACCGGCGGGAGCTGTCGGCGTCGCTCACGCTGGCGCGGCGGTGGGAGTACGTGGGGGGTCGGATCGCGCGGGGCCTGCCGTTCGTGGGGCTGGGGCTGGCGGGGGTGCTCGCGCTGGTGGCGCTGGGGGCCAGCCGGCGGCTGGCGCGGGAGCTGGCGCGGCCGATCGGGGAGCTGGTCGGGTGGACGGAGCGGCTGGCGCGGGAGGAGGCGCTGCCGCCGGAGACGGCGGCCGAAGCGCGGGACATGCCGGAGGTTCGGGCGCTGCGGTCGGCGATGCGGCGGGCGGCGTCGGAGCTGGCGGAGGCGAGGCGCCGGGCGCTGGAGGCGGAGCGGCTGCGGGTCTGGGGCGAGATGGCGCGGCGGGTGGCGCACGAGATGAAGAACTCGCTGACGCCGCTGCGGCTGGCGGCGCACCGGCTCGGGCCGCTCCGGGCGGATGGGGGGGAGCCGGGAGAGTCGGTCGAGGTGATCGAGGAGGAGATCGCCCGGCTCGAGGAGCTGGCGAAGCAGTTCTCGCTGCTCGGCCGGCCGCCGGAGGGGCCGCGGAGCCCGGTGGACCTGCGGGAGTTGTGGAGCGGGCTGATGGCCACGGACGTGCCGCCCGGCATCGAGACCGAGCTGTCGGCGGATCCCGCGCTCCCGCTGGTCAATGCGCACTATGATGCCCTGCTCCGCGCATTCCGGAACCTGCTGCGCAACGCGGTAGAGGCGCTGGCGGGGCTCGATCGGCCGGGCCGGATCGAGGTCCGGCTGGCGCTCGCGGGGGGAGGGGCGGAGGGCGAGGAGCTGGTCGAGGTCGTGGTCTCGGACAACGGGCGCGGGCTCCCCGAGGGGGTAGGGGACCGCATCTTCGAGCCGGACTTCACGACGCGTTCGAACGGGACGGGACTCGGGCTCGCGCTGGTGCGCCAGGCGGTGACGGCGCACGGCGGCACGGTGTTCGCTCGGCAGCGACCCGGCGGTGGCGCGGAGTTCGTGGTCCGGCTCCCGGCGGGGGACGCGGCCGCGATCGCGTCGCCGTGAGCAGGGAGCCGGCGGGCTCGCGGCCCTCTGTCCGCGCGCCGGCCGGGAGTCCGGGGGCCGTGGTCCGGACGTCCGGCCCCCTCCGGAGTCGGCAGCCTCCATCATCGTCAGGTGTCATGAACCCGATATCCAGGCACGCGCTGCTCTGCGGCGCATTGATCGTGGCTACGGCGGCCGGCTGTGCGGTCCGGCTCGGCGGCCCGAAGCCGGAGACGTACCGAACGCTCGCGGTCGCGGTGGACGGCGGGGAATCGCCCGCGGATGTGGCGCTCAGGATCCGCAACGCCCAGGCGGATGTGGTCCTGCTCTCCTCTCCGGGGGACAGCGCCTGGTTCGAAGAGCTGGCCCGGCAGACGTCGCTGGTGCTGAGCGGCCCCGGGGATGCGGGCACGGCGCGGCTGGCGTTCCTGGGCGGCACGGCGGTGGGCGACACGACGATCGCGCTCCCGGTGGACGGGGGCGGCCGGCTCGTGGTGCACGACGCGCTCTACCGGGTGGACAAGTACCGGTACCTGGACCTGATGGCGGCGCGCATCGAGCCCGGGACGAACGTCCGCGGCGCGATCCGCGCGCTCCTCGCCTACGTGGCCACGGACGTGATGCACAACGCCGCGGTCGCGTTGGCGGTGGAGGTCCCGGACGCGGCGACCGGGGACAGCGTGGCGGTGCTCCTGCGGCCGGCGTTCACGGACACGCGCGCGTGTCTGGAGTCGGACCGTGGGGGCTCCGCGGACCCGGCGGCGCCGAGGATGCGCCTCTTCTACGGGCCGGGATTGCGCATCCGCTGCGAGAGCGCGCGGATCCTCGACGGCAGCTCACCCATGATCCTGGGGCGCCTCGTGGTGCAGCAGTAAGGGCCGGTCCCATGGCCGTCATCCTCGTGGTCGACGACGAGGCGAACATCCGCCGCATGCTGGTCCGGCTCCTGGAAGCCGAGGGGTACCGGGCGCGGGAGGCGGCGGATGGGGCGGCCGCATTGCGCGTGGTGGAGGCCGAGGAGCCCGACGTGGTGCTGCTCGACCTGGCCATGCCGGGGATGGACGGCCTGGAGACGCTCGCGGCGCTGCGGGAGCGCTGGCCGGCGCTCCCCGTGGTCATGATGAGCGGCCGCGCCACGCTGGCCGACGCCGTCCGCGCCACGAAGCTGGGCGCGTTCCATTTCATCGAGAAGCCGCTGACGCCCGAGGCCGTGCTGATCACGGTCAAAGGCGGCGTGGAGCTGCGGCGGGCCCGGGAGCTCACGCGGGAGCTCGCGGCCGAGCTCGGCGCCGGCGACCGGCTGGTGGGCGAGAGCGAGGTGATGCGGCAGACCCGGGAGCTGATCCGGCGGGTCGCGCCCACGGACGCCCGGGTGCTGATCACGGGCGCGAGCGGCACGGGGAAGGAGCTCGCCGCGGCCATGCTCCACGCGCTCTCGCCCCGAGCGAGCGGGCCGTTCATCCGGGTGAACAGCGCGGCCATCCCCCGGGACCTGATCGAGTCCGAGATGTTCGGCCACGAGCGCGGCGCGTTCACGGGCGCCACGGAGCGGCGCCGGGGGCGCTTCGAACTGGCAGACGGGGGCACGCTCTTCCTGGACGAGGTGGCGGATCTCGGTCCGGAGGCGCAGGCCAAGCTGTTGCGCGCGGTGGAGACGGGCGTGATCGAACGGGTCGGCGGGCAGGAGCCGATCCCGGTGGATGTGCGCGTGATCGCGGCCACGAACCAGGACCTGGCCGAGGCCGTCCGGGAGGGGCGGTTCCGGGCCGACCTCTACTACCGCCTGAACGTCGTCCCGATCCACCTCCCGCCGCTCGCCGAACGGCTGGAGGACATACCCGAGCTCGTCGCCCACTTCATGGCCCGGCTCCAGGCAAGGCAGGGGCTGGTCCCGCCCACCCTCACCCCGGACGCCCTGGAGCGGCTCCAGCGCTACCGCTGGCCGGGGAACGTGCGGGAACTGGCCAACATCTGCGAACGACTCGCGATCCTGCACCCCGGGCAGGTGGTCACCGCCCGGGAGGTCGCGGCGCTGCTCCCGGTGGATGCGGGAGGCGACGTCGCCTCCCCCGCGATCCCGGCGGACGACGGCTTGCCGGCGGACGCCTCCCTCGCGGAGCAGCTCGACGCGTTCGAGCGCCGGCTGATCGAGCGCGCGCTCGCACAGGCGAACGGAAACGTGGCCGAGGCCGCGCGGCGGCTGAAGACCGACCGGCCCAACCTGTACCGCCGCATGAGGCGGCTGGGGATCGACCGATGAAAGCATGTTGCAAGACCTGCGCAGTTGTGGCGCTGATCCCGGTCTCGCTGGCCGGCGCGCCCCTCGCCGCCCAGACCCCGACCCAGACGGAGCCCGAGCTCCCGCGTAGCGTGGCGGAGCACGTGATCGCGGTCTATAACCATCCTTCGACAGTCCGGCTCGGAGGAAACGCCCGGCTGCCGCGCGGCGCGGAGCTGACCGGGGACGTGGCCGTCCTCGGCGGGACGTTCACCGTGGCCGGGACGGTGCGCGGCAACGTCGTCATCATCAACGGCGACCTCCGGCTCGAGCCGGGCGCGCACATCACCGGCGGCGCGACCGTGGTCGGCGGGATCATCCTCGGGCTGGAAGAGGCGACGGTGGAAGGCCCCGTCGAGGCCCACCGCGCGGCGCTCCGGTTCCGCAGGGACGAGGGCCGGCTCACCCACGCGCCGCCGCCGTCCGAGCCCGCCATCTCCGCGGGCCGCCAGTTCGGTTTCGGACGCACCGACCTGCGCCTCGCCGTGCGGGGCGCCTACAACCGCGTCGAAGGTCTCCCCATCGCCGCGGGTGCGCGCATCGAGCTCGGACGGTCCAACCCGACGTCGTTCGAGGCGCTGGCCATCTACCGGACCGAGTCCGGACTCCAGCTCGACCCGCGGGACCTCGGCTACGAGGTCCGGGTGGAACAGTTCATCGGCGGCCACCGCGCCTGGCGCGTCGGCGCCGCGCTGCGCTCGGAGGTCGTGCCCATCGAGACCGCCGGCGTCACCGACCGGGAGAACACGCTGGCCACCCTGTTCATGCACCGGGACTACCGGGACTACTACGAGCGGGAGGGGTGGTCCGCGTATCTGCGCCTCGCGCCGCGCGGCGAACCGTACGACGTCACCCTCGAGTACCGCGACGAGCGGCACGGCTCCGTCTCCGCGGGCGACACCTGGGCGCTGGTGAAGAACGACGAGGAGTGGCGCCCGCACCCGATCATCGCCCGGGGCGTGCTGCGCAGCGCGGCGATCACGATCCGGTACGACTCGCGCAACGAGCCGCTCGACCCGGCGACCGGGTGGCTCCTGACCGCGTCCGCCGAGGACGGGCTCGGCGGGAGCCTGCGGAGCGCCGTCACCCTCGATCCGACGACGGGCCAGCCCCGCCTCGAGCCGCAGAACGTGGATGCACGGTTCACCGCCGCGCTCCTCGACCTGCGGCGCTACTTGCGGCTCGGTCCCGGCTCCCGGCTGGCGCTCCGGCTCTTCGCGGCCGGGTCCGTGGATGGCGGGCCGCTCCCGCCCCAGCGCCAGCACGTGCTCGGCGGGGAGGGCTCGCTCCCCGGCAGTCTGCCGTTCGCGTACGACTGCGGCGCCCGGCGGTTCGCCCTCCAGCTGGACGGGGGACGGCTCAACCCGCCGGTCCGCTCCTACCCGTACTACGGCTGCGACCGGGTGGCGCTCTTCCAGGCCGAGTACCTCGGCCGACTCCCGGTCGCGTCCGCGATCGGACGGGTGATCGGCCGCGACCTCAGCTTCCTGGAGCCCGGCTACTGGTCCCTCTTCTTCAACACGGGCCGCGCGTGGATCGAACCGGATGCGAGGAACGGCCGCACGACGGGCCTCGATGAATTCGTCTCCGACGTCGGGTTCGGGTTCCGGCTCGGCCAGCTCGGCGTGTACTGGGCCCGGCCGTTGAACGACGTCGGTCGGCCGGGCATGAACTTCTTCGTCCGGATCGGACCGCGACTTTGATCGCTCTGCTCGCTGGCCTCATCTCGCTCCTGGCCGTCTCGCCCTCGGCGGCTGCGCTCCGCCCGGTGTCTTTCGGCCACGACCCCGGGTATGGCCAGCGTCCGCCCTTCGCGATCCGGGTGGATGCCAGCGCCGGCTACCGGCCCGTGATCGAGCTCGGACCCCTGCTCGATGACCCGGCGTTCGAAGAGGCCGCCCGCGCCGGGTTCCCGCTCCGCCTGCGGTTCCGGGTCGAGCTCTGGCGCGACGGCATCCTCGACAACCTCGCCGGCGCCGTGACCTGGACGACGGCGGTCGTCTACGAGCCGTTCGAGGACCGGTTCCTGGTGAGGACCCAGGGGAGTCCGGAGAGCGGCATGGACTACCCGGCGTACGCGGACGCACGCGCGGCCATCGAACGCCCCATGCCCCTGGAGCTGCGGCCGCGGCGTTCCGGGACCTACTACTACACGGCCGTGCTCGAGATCGAGACGCTCGCGCTCTCTGACCTCCAGGAGCTGGAACAGTGGCTCAAGGGGGAGCTGCAGCCCGCGGTCACCGGGAAGGGGTCCGTTCCCGCCGCGGTGGGGCAGGGCGCGAAACGGTTCCTGGTCCGGGTGCTCGGCCTCCCCGCCCGCCGTTACGACGCCCGGAGCGAGCGGTTCCGGGTGCCCTGACCGTGGACCGCCGGGCAGGGCCGGCCGGCGGCCCGCACGCGCTGCCCCGAGACCCTGGCGGGGCTGGCCCTGTCGGGTGCGTCTGACTATCGTTCCAGCACAACGACCGGCACGTGCTTTGCACCGGGTGTGCGGTTCTCCCACACCATCCGGAGTCCGATGTCCATGCCAGACGCGTTCCGCTTCTCACCACGGCCGAACCGGGCGGTCGAGGTCCAGTGGCGCCCCTGGGGCCGCGCCGCGCTGGAAGAGGCCGCCCGCACGGACCGGCCGGTGCTCCTCAACCTGACGGCGGTGTGGTGCCACTGGTGCCACGTCATGGACGAGACCACCTATTCTGACCCCGAGCTGATCCGGGCGATCAACGAGTCGCTCGTTCCGATCCGGGTGGACGCGGACCGGTACCCGCACGTCCAGGACCGCTACATCGCGGGCGGCTGGCCCACGAACGCGTTCCTCACGCCGACGGGGGAGGTGTTGTGGGCGGGCACCTACGTGCCGCCGGATGAGTTCCGGTCGGTCCTGAACGGCGTGCTGGCGGCGTGGCGCGAGCGCCGCGGGCAGCTGGAGGAGGAGATCGAGCGGCGTCGCAAGGCGCTGGAGGCGGCCAGGTCGAGGCGCCCGCCGGTCGGGCTGGTCCGGCGCGAGGCCGCGGATGACGTGGTCACCGCGCTGTACGACGGGTTCGACGCGCGGAACGGCGGCTTCGGTACGGCGCCGAAGTTCCCGAACCCGGACGCGGTCGAGCTCCTGTTCACCCGCGCGGAGCGGCTCGGCCTCGACCAGGACATGGTCATGGCCGAGCGCACGCTGGACGGCATGCTCGCGGGCGAGCTCTGGGACCCCGTGGACGGCGGGTTCTTCCGCTACGCCACCGCGGAGGACTGGACGCGCCCCCATTACGAGAAGCTGCTCGACACGAACGCGGCGCTGCTCCGGGCGTACGCCCTCGGCGCGTCCGTGACCGGCCGGGAGGATTTCCGGCGAGTGGCGGAGCGCACGGTGGAGTGGGTGGACCGCACGCTGGGACGGCCGGATGGGCTGTGGGGCGGCAGCCAGGACGCGGACGAGGAGTACTACGCGCTCGATGGGGACGGCCGCCGGGCGCGCCCCGCGCCGTTCGTGGACCGCTCCGTGTACACGAACTGGAACGGCTGGTGGATTCGCGCGCTGGCCGAGGCCGGCGGCCGGCTCGGCCGGCCGGACTGGATCGACCGCGCGGCGGCGTCCCTCGCGGTTCTGCTGGAAACCATGGCCGCGCCGGATGACCTGCTCTATCACTTCCGGACCCCGGAGGGCGAGCGGGCCATCCCGGGCCTGCTCGTGGACATGGTCGCCACGGCGCAGGCGTGCGCCGCGGTGTTCCAGGCGACGGGCCGGCCCGAATTCCTGGCCCACGCCCGCCGCCTCGCGGAGGCCATGGAGCGCGTGCTCTGGAGCGACGACGGCGGGTTCATCGACCACGTCCGCACGCCGGATGATGTGGGGGCGCTCCGCTACACGGACCGGCCGTTCGACCTGAACGCCGAGGCCGCCCGCTTCTTCAACGACCTCGCCCTGGCCACGGGCGAACGGAGCTACCGCGCCATCGCGGAGCGGACCCTCGCGGTGCTCTCGCCGCTGGCCGGGCGCTACGGCGTCGGCGCCGCGGTGTTCGCGTCCGCGGTCGAAGAGTTCTTCGAGCCGCCGCTCCGCATCGTGCTCGTGGGGAGCGCGCCGGAGACCGCGGCGCTCCGCCATGCCGCGCTCGTGCTCCCGATCCCGGAACGCCGGGTCTGGACGCTGGAGACCGGCGGCACCATCGGCCCGCTCCGGTTCGACGTCTCCGCCGCGCCCGCGGCGTACGTGTGCGGATCGCGCGCCTGCTCGCCGCCGGTCCGGGAGCCGGAGGGGATCCAGCCCGCGGTGGCCGCCGTGCGTTGACCGAGAAGCTTGGGGAAACATGCTCGATCAGGAGGGAATGGCGCTCCGCGCCGAACTCTTTCGCCTATTCGAGGGGCCCATAGACGAGCCGCTGGACGACGACGTCTTCGACTCGCTCGCCCGGCGGATCTTCCAGTACCAGTTCACCCACAACGCGCCGTACGCGGCCTATTGCCGGCGGCGGGGCCGGTTCCCGGAGGACGTGGCGCACTGGACGGAGATCCCGGCCGTGCCCACGGCGGCGTTCAAGGAGGTCCCGCTCGTGTGCGGGGATCCGGGGGATGCGGAGGCGGTGTTCCGGACGAGCGGCACCACGGCCGGGCCGGAACGCCGGGGGGAGCACCACATCCTGGACCTCTCGGTCTATCACGCGTCGCTCACGCCGAACTTTGCGGCGTACCTCTGTCCGGACGGCACAGGACTGCCGATGCTCTCGCTCATGCCGCCGGTGGCGCAGATGGTGGATTCGTCGCTGGCCCACATGATCTCGGTGGTGGTGGACCGGCTGGGCGGGGAGGGGAGCGGCTACTATGCGGCGGTCGGGTCGGGGATCGACCTGGAGGGGTTGCACGGGGCGCTGGAGCGGTTCACGGCCGAGGGGACGCCGGTCTGCCTGCTCGGCACCACGCTGGCGTTCGTGCACTGGCTGGACGCGCTCCGGGAACGCGGGATCCGCTATGCGCTGCCGCCGGGCTCCCGGCTCATGGACACGGGCGGGAGCAAGGGGAGGCGGCGGATCGTCCAGGAGGATGAGCTGCGCCGGGAGTACGCGGAGCGGCTCGGGATCCCGGCGGACCACTGCGTCAACGAGTACGGGATGACCGAGATGTGCTCGCAGTTCTACGACTCGGTCCTGCGGGACCGGGTGCGGGGCAGGGCGGGGGGCGTGCGGCGGAAGGTGCCGCCGCCCTGGGTCCGTACGCGGGTGGTGGACCCGGACACCCTCGCCCCGGTCCGGCCGGGCGAGGTCGGGATCCTCCAGCACTTCGACCTGGCGAACCTCGGGTCCGTGATGGCGATCCAGACCGAGGACATCGGCCGCGAGGTGGAGGGCGGGTTCCAGGTGCTCGGCCGCGCGGCGGGCGCGCCGCCCCGGGGCTGCTCCATCGCCATGGACCTGCTGCTGGAAGCGGTGGAGGGGCTGGGCAGGTGACGCGGCTGGACGCGTGGCATCTCCCGGGGGTCGATGCGGCGGGGGTGCGGGAGTGGACCGAACGGGAGCTGGTGGATGGGCTCACGCTCCGTACACCGGTGCCCGAGCCGGCCGCCCTCGCCCGCGTGATCGACCACATCCGGACCGCACGGGAGCGGTCCCTCGCCCACCGGCCGGTCCAGGACATCGTCGCGGTGATCGACGAGGCGGCGGCCCGGCTCCAGCGGCCGGACGATCCCCGCCGCGCTCTCGCCGAGCGCGCGCTTCCCGCGCTCACCGGCTACTCCCCGCCCATGATCCGCCTGATCCTGGACCGCATGCTCGCCGACTGGCGCAAGGATGCGCTGGAGACGATGCTCGAGGCCGAGTTCGGGGACCCGCTGGTGCTGGACCGGTTCCGCCCCGGCCCGGCGGGCGGCCGGATCCGCGCGTTCGGCCCGGAGCTCGCCTTCCACATCTTCGCCGGCAACGTGCCGGGCGTGGCCGTCACGTCCCTGGTCAGGTCGCTGCTGGTCAAAGCGGCCACCCTCGGCAAGACTGCGTCCGGCGAGCCGCTGCTCCCGGCGCTCTTCGCGCGAACCCTGGCGGAGGTGGATCCCGAGCTCGGCGCGTGCCTGGCGGTCACGTACTGGCCCGGCGGGAGCGCGGCGCCCGAGGAGGTGGCGTTCCGCGCCGCGGACACCGTGGTGGTCTACGGCGGGGCCGCGGCCGCCGACGACGTGAGGCGCCGCGTCCCGGCCGATACCCGGCTCGTGGTGCACGGACCCCGCCTGTCGTTCGGGGTGATCGGACGGGAGGCGCTCCGGGAGGCGGAGGTCGAGCGCACCGCCACGGCCGCGGCGTACGCCGTCGCCACCTTCGACCAGCAGGGTTGCGTCTCGCCGCACGCGATGTACGTGGAGGAGGGCGGAGAGGTGGGGCCGCGCGCCTTCGCCGAGCGTCTCGCCGATGCCCTCGCCCGCGTTCAGGAGGAGCTGCCCCGCGGGCGCATCTCACCGGAGGAGGCGGCCACGATCCACCAGCTCCGCGGCGCCGCCGAGTTCCGCCGGATCGCCGGCGCGGACATCGCCCTCCACGAAGGACCCGGCACGCTCTACACGGTCATATACGACGCGGACCCCGCCTTCGCGCCGTCGTGCCTGAATCGGGTGGTCTGGGTCAAGCCGCTGCCGGAGCTGGGCGACGTGGTGAACGCCGTACGACCGTTCGCCGCCCTGCTCCAGACCGCCGGCGTGGCCGGCGCCGGGGACCGGCTCCTCGACCTGGCCGAACGCCTCGGCCGGATCGGGGTCTCCCGCGTCACCGACCTCGAGCGGATGCCGTGGCCACCCCCGACCTGGCACCACGACGGGCGGGGCCCGCTTCGCGAACTGGTACGCTGGACCGATCTGGACGAGTGATCCGCCGCCGGGCCCTCCAGACGCCCCGGCCGCGCGGCCGCCGCAGGTCAGGCGCCCTGCGTCTCCTCCCCGTCCCTCCCGACGCGCCAGATCACCATCTGGCGCGTTCCCTGCGAACTCTCCTCGACGCGGACCGTCAACACGTCCCCGTCTCGGATGTTCAAGTCGTCCCGGATCTCCTGGGGAATCGTGATCCGGCCGCCCACCCCTACATTGATGTCGCCGTAATAAAGGGTTCGGAACAGCGCCATCGATCCTCCCGCGACAAGGTGGGCCACGCGGCACCTCGCCGTGCCGCCAAAATCATCAATGACAACAAATTAAACCGATTGCGCCAGGACTGGCAACCCGGAACCGTGAGGGCGCCGGCGCGCGTGGACCGATCGTCACGGCGCCCCGACGTGCCGGAATCGCGCTCCCGCCGGGGGTAGGGGCGGGGGCCGGGAGGCGCAGGGGAGCTCTCCACCTTGCCGCCGCCCGGACGCCGCGGGGACGCCGGCACGCGGGGCCAACCGTATGCGGATCGTGGCCGCGCGAGGAAGGGGCGGATGAACGGCGAACGGCGGTCGGGCGACGTCGCACGGCGCCTCCACCGCGTCCCGCCACGCGCGGCGTCAGGCCGGCTCCGAGCGGCGGAACGTTTCCAGCACCTCGGCGTCCGTCATCTTGCGCCACGCCCGATGCGCGTCCTTCGCCTCCACGTCGAGGCGGGCCACCCGCTTCAGCTCGCTCGGCTGGTCCTCGCACACGAAGACGACCTCCGGATGCTCTTCCGCGCCCCGGAGTGTCCCCGAAGTGACGCTCCCTGTCCACAGGCGACCACGCTCATCGGTCAGCCGCCGCTGCTCGAACTCCCGTACCTTGCTGTCCGGTTTCCGGGCCCATGCCATGGGCTTCTCCGCGTGTCGGTCCGTTATGTCCAACTCCTTTTGCGACAACGTGCAACGCCCATGCCCGGGGTGCCCGGAAAGCGGTGCTTTCCGCCAGGTCGCGGACCGAAATCGGCGAAATTCAGGTACAAAGCTTGCAATAAGCGCCGCCGAATCCCGCACATGGAATCGGAAGCCACCGTTGATCTGGCGGCTAGGGAGACGCAAACCATGCGAAAACGCATTGAGGCGCTGAACGCCCGCGCGCGGGCGGTCATGATGCCGGGAAGGCGTGGGGCTGGCTGGCGGGCCCAACCGTTCCTGATCGTGCCCATCGCTCTTTTCGGGCTGGCCGGCGCCGTGGCCTTCGGGCGCAGTCTGCCGGCGGGCGGCGCGGCCCCTCATACGTCCGTTGAGGCGGCCGGACCCCCGATGGGTGCCAGGGCCGCGAGTGCGGCTTTGGCGACGTCGCCCGAAGCGACTTCCGACCGCATCCCGAGCGGCGACGCGCTGGACGCGCTGCTGACGCGGGCGGGCGAGGTTGCGGCGCTCTGGGACCGGGTGGGTGACTTCGTGGAGGGGGAGATCGGCCCGATCGAACGGGTACTCCTCGGATTCCGCCCGGACACGGCGCTCGTGCGGAGGATCGCGCTGGCGCTCGTTGCCGAGGCGCGGCGCGTGAACCTCGACCCGCGGATCCTCCTCGCCGTGCTCCTGGTGGAGAACCCGGACCTGGATCCGAACGCGAGGAGCTTCGTGGGCGCCACCGGACTCATGCAGGTCATGCCGATGCACGTGGGCAAGTGGCCGCCGTGCGGCACGGACCTCGAGGGGATCGAGACGAACATCTGCTACGGCGCGCGCATCTTCGCGCACTACTACCAGCAGACCGGCGGGGACGTGGAGCGGGCGCTCCTGCGTTACAACGGATGCGTGCGCGGCACGAACACGCCGACCTGCCAGACGTACCCGGACCAGGTGTTCGCCCGGGCGGGCAGGGCGAGCGTGCTGGCGTGGCTGCGCCCGCACGGGGCGCGCGCCGCGGCGCCCTGATCGGGCAGGCCGCACCGCCCGGCGGCACGGGCAATGCACCCCTGGCCTGCCCGTGACCGCGAGGAAGGGAGGCGACATGCCCGGGAAGAAGCTGGATCTGCCGAGCGAGCGGGACGAGCACTTGATGGCGCCGGGCCATCATCCCGACCAGCCGCCGCAGAAGCTGGACCGTCGCCACGCCGGAGGCGAGCGGGAGAGCGGCGAGTCCGCCAAGACCGGGACCGGCCCGGAGACCCGCCGCCACGTCGAAGAAGCGAAGCGGCCCCGCCCGAGCTGAGGCGGGGCTGTCGTTCGTTGACGGCCGACGCGCACGGCCGGTGCCCGGCCGGTCGCGCCGGCGGTCGGCCGGTCAGGGCAAGCAGGAGCGCAGCAGCGCCAGGAGCTGGTGATGAGTCAGCTCCTGCGCTCGCTCGACCAGCGCCTCGACCGAATCCTCCACGAAGATCTGGGCCGTGGTTACCGGCACCTCGTCCTCGGTCGCGTCCGCGGGTGAGAAGGCCAGACGGCCGCGCACCGCGCCGTCGCCCTGATCGCTGGGCTCCACGTACACATCCCAGAACCTTCCATCGTGGCTGAGGGTGGCCAGATGGTATCCCGCACCCCTCGCAGGCATCGTCACCTCGTTCCTGTTGCGCTGTTGTACCTGGTCGATTCCCGTCGCGCCGCCCGACGGTCGGCCGGCGAGGCCGCTGTGCGCGTCGTCGCGCGGCCGCGTCAGGCCTGGGGCACCGGCTGCCGCTCCCGCGGCTTCTGCGGGGCGTCAGACATCAGCGACTGCCTATACTGGATCTCTTCCCGGACCCTCTTCAAGACGTGCGCGGCGTCGATCCGCTCCGAGTCCCAGTAGCGGGTGAACGCGTTCCCCCGCCGGCCGTTCCGGTCGCAGTCCACCGAGCCCGCCGAGCCCCGGCGATAGCTCAGTACGCAGCCGTCCCAGGTACCCCGCTTCACCACCCCGCGCTCCAGGTCCGCCGCCAACTGCACCAGGCCGTCGTACGAGAACTCCCTCAGCTCGGCGCGCAGCTCCATGTCCGCGTCGTTCAACCGGGGACCCGTCAGGAAGGAGAAGAGCCACATATGGAGCCTCCTGCGTGGGGGTTGGATGGGGGCGAGTGGCTGGTGCAACGTGCAAGAACCATGCTCCCCACGGCGCCGCAAAACGAAGAGGCCCCGCGAGCCGTGCCGCCTCGCGAGGCCTCTCTACTGGGGCGGCAGGGCTCGAACCTGCAACCTGCCGGTTAACAGCCGGCCGCTCTGCCCGTTGAGCTACACCCCATTCGGCGTCCCCGCCCACCGCCGAACCCGTAACACTCAACCGGGCCTACACTTGTGGACGGGCGGACTCCAAAAGGTAACGCTCGCGCTCTGGCCGGTCAAGGAGATTCCTCGCGGACGAGCGGCCCGCGCACCGACCCGGAGGCCGCTCCGGCCTCACGCGTACTCCGCCCGCCGCCGAGACCTCGGAGCTCGGGCCCGTTCGACCGCCAAAAGCGTCCGGCCGCTTCGATCTCGGCTCGCGAACGCATCCCGCGCCGAGCGACCGGCACTCGCCGCCGCCGTACGCGCGGGAGGCGCGGCGCGACAGGTCCATAAACATCCGTACTGCTGCACTCGCCACAGGCCACGTGACTCGAGTCCAACGAAAGAATCGCAGGGAACAGATGTGGGTTATTTGACAATCACGATGGACAGATAGGCCATGAAACGTGAGTATTGACACATGGTGAGGCACAATGCTATAGTATTGCGACCACTTCAACAGGAGATGCGGATGATTGCCCGGCCCCCCCCTCCTCGCTCGTGCACTCGGCATGGCCATCGGGGTCGCGGTGGTCACGTTGCTCGTGTCCGCCGACGCCCGAGCCCAAGCGTGCCACGGATATTGCATGCTTCCCGACTACTGTGCTACCGGGGATCACCCGACCGGTTCTCGCTGCATCATTGAGCGAGAAACGTTCATGTGCCTTGAGATTCCCGACTGCAACGTGGACATGACCTACCATCCGCTCCTTGATACCGGACCCGAGCGCGAGCTGGTGACGCCGAGTGGCACCGTCCGGCTCGCGTGGGTCGAAGGCAACCGGTTCGCCGCGTGGCGCTCCTGTGATGGCCGCCTTGCCTACCTGGCGGAGGAACAGCCGGATGGCCGGCTGCGGCTCCTGGATCCTGCGGAGTATGGCGAGCGCTATTCGTACGTCGAGTGGCTGGCGCGACGCCTCGAAGGGCCGCGCGTGGCCGATTAGGCGGGGCGCGATGCGGGTCGTCTGCAAGCTTTCGTTCGTGGTACGGGTCGCGTGCCTTGCCGCGGTCTGGACATGGCCGGCCGCGGCGCAGGCGCCAGTCATCGAAGTGACGCAGCGCTGGACGACCAGGGGCGGGCCGGGCGACGAGTTCGGTGCGATCCGCGGGATGGTGGAGGATCGGGCCGGACGGATCTGGGTCTCGGACGGGCGGGTCGGCGTAGTGCGCGAGTTCGCCGGGGATGGCCGTCACGTCCGTACCGTCGGGCGGCGGGGCGAGGGGCCGGGCGAGTACCGGGTGCCCGGCCGGCTCGTGGCGCTCGGGGATGGACGGATCGCGGTGCACGACGAGGCGCGCTCGTCGATCGAGATACTGGAGGACGGCCGGCCTGCGGGGCGCGTGCGGCTCGGCGCCACGGTCGTGAACCCGAAGGGGTTCGCCGCGCTGCCGGACGGCGGCTGGCTCGTGACCGGCGGCATCTTCGGAAATCCCTATTCGGTTCACGCGTTCGACGCGGACGGCGCGCTGCGGACGAGCTGGTTCGGCGTGCCCCGTACCGAGGACCCGCAGGCCGCAGTGATGGTGGCGGGCGGGCCGGTGGCCGTGGACGGGGCCGGCAGGCTGCTCTTCGCCCGGGCCGCGCCGCACGGGCTCTACCGCTTCGCGGCGCCCGGGGATGGGGGCGAAGAGGTCGCGGCGGTGGCGGGCATCGTGCCGCCGATCGGCGATGACTTCATCGAGGATCGGGAGACGGAGCAGGGGCGGGTCCGCACGTTCCGCTGGTACTTTCCCCAGTCGCGCGCGGTGCTGCCCGTCGGGAACGGCCGGGTGTTGAACGTGGTCGTCCACTATCCGGAGCGCGAGAGCACCTGGCTCCTCTTCGGCTCGGCCGGTGAGCGGCTGGCCGAGGCGAGGCTGCCGGTGGCGTACGAGCCCTGGGCGCTCACGGCGGACGGCGACGTGCTGGCGAGCTACCCCGACCCGGAGACGGATGAGCCCGTAGCGGCCCGGCTCGCGGTGCGGCTGGCCGACGGCCACACGCTCGCGGGCGAGCCGGACGCGCCGGTCTATGAGCTCGAGGGGCTGACGGCGGAGGCGCGCGCGGCCCGGCTCCGGCTCCCGCCCATGATCGCCGACTTCTACCGGCGTGCCGAGCTGGGCAGGGGCCAGTTCATCATGCGCGAGGAGATCGAGCGCCGGCGCCCGCGCGAGCTGTGGCAGTTGTTCCACGGGCTGTCCAGCCTGGAGGTCACGCGCACGCGCGGGGGGCCGGTGTTGCTGAACCGGCGGACGAACTGCGCGCCCGCGCTCTACCTCGACGGTGTGCTCCTGGGCGGAGGTAGGGCCGCGGGCCATCTCGGCGGCGGCGCCGTGGGCGCGGAGTATACCGGATTGCTCCAGAGCCTCGCCGCCAGTACGCTGGAGGGCATCGAGTACTACCGCGGCCCCGGCGAGACGCCGCTCGAGTACCAGGGCGCCCGCGCCATGTGCGGCGTGATCCTGCTCTGGAGCCGGGCGTTCTGAGCGCCCGATCCCACTCGCCCGCGCACGTCCCACACGCCTCGGCACAGCCGCCCGCCACGCTCGCCCCACGCAGGTCGGCCCCCGCACCCCTCGGCCAGACCCGCCCGCCAGTCCGTCCACGTACACGTCCGTTCCTCCCTCACAACCGGTACTCCTCCGGCAGCAGAGACCGGTGGATCGCCAGCGCCGCGAGCACGCCCTGCGCGGCGGCGTGGATCACGAGGTGAGGGTGTCCGGCGACGTCGCCTGCGGCGTAGACCCCGGGCACCGAGCTTTCCAGCGCGGCGTTCGTCCGGACGTGGCCGCTCTCATCGAACTCGCAGTGCAGGTCGGCCGCGATGCCGCAGGCGGGCGCGGATCCTGGATGCACGAACAGGCCGTCGAGCGGCTCGCGCGTGCCGTCCTCGAGCTCCACGGCGAGGAGCCGGCCGCCGCTCGTGAGGAGCCGGGCGACCGGGCTCGGGCGGGTCCGGATCCCGTGGTCCCGGAGCATGTTCTCGGTATCCGGGTCCAGCTCGCGCGCGCGCTGGTGCGCGAGCAGCACGAGATCGCGGGTCCAGGTCAGGAGGTAGAGGGCGAGGGCGGCGCCGGAGCGGTTGTAGCCGA
>ERZ777003.890-NODE-890-length-52175-cov-18.013104_pt1 | contig 52175 bp, 39 predicted proteins | sample MGYA00374956_ERZ777003 | MGnify/ENA primary metagenome ERZ777003 (study PRJEB29302, sample SAMN06268252) | bioreactor metagenome | isolation source: Joint BioEnergy Institute, California, USA | place: USA:Joint BioEnergy Institute, California, USA | collected...
CGCAACGACAAGAAGAGCCTGACGAGCATGGAAGTGCTGCTCGCGCTCAAGGATGCGATCGAAACCGATGCGCGGATGGATGCAAAGGCAAAGAAGCTGTGGATCGATTACCTCGTGATCGCCCGCAAGGACTTCTACAACCGCTGGGTCAAGGAAGACGTGCATCGCGCGCTGTTCGCATCGTTCGAGGACGAAGCTCAGCAACTGCTCGACAAGTATCTCGATGAGGTCGAGGCCTCCCTCGATCATCGCGAGGTCACCGATCCGATCACGGGCGAATCGCGTCCGGCGGACGAACGTTTCCTACGCTCGGTCGAGGAAAAGATCAAAGTATCGGAATCGGGCAAGCTCACCTTCCGGCAGGAAGTGGTGCGCAAGGCGATGGTTGCGTACAAGCAGGGCGAGAAATTCACGCTCAACAGCCACTCGCGAATGCGCGAAGCGATCGAACAGTATTTGTTCGAAGAGCGTCGCGACGTGTTGCGGCTGGTGACTTCTGCGGCGCGTCCCGATGAGGAAGCGCGTAAGAAGATTTCTGCAGTACAAGACCGTCTTACTACGGAGTATGGTTACGACGAGCATAGCGCCAAGGAAGCTTTGAGCTACGTGACGACGTTGCTGGCTCAAGAGTAAGCCTCGGTGCGGCTCGGCGAGCCGGGTATGAGTTGACGACGGAGGTTGTGATAGAGCCATGAGCGACACTCCGGAGGTTGCACCAGGCGATGCCGGCTGGTACGACCTCTTCTCGCGAGGCGCAAGGGACTGGCTTCGACACAACGACAAAGTTCGCGATGCCGTCAAACAGCACTTGCCGCAGATCGTAGCCGGCGCTGATGTGCTCACGGGCGGTGCGACCACTGTGCGCGTGCCCGTGCGCATGCTGGAGCATTATCGATTCCGGTTGCGCCCGCCGAACGAACAGCAAGGCGTCGGTCAAGGACAAGCGAAACCCGGCGATCGCATCGGTCGTCCGCAACAGGAAGCGGACAATCAGCGCGGCCAAGGCGGCAACGAAGAAGGCGGCATTCAATACACGCTCGAATTTCGGATCGACGACATCGTCGATTGGCTGTGGGAGGAGATGCAGCTTCCGAACCTCGAGGCGAAATCCGGCAAGACACGCGAAGACGATTGGACGCGCGAAGGCTGGGATCGGCGCGGCGCACGGTCGCGGCTCGATCGGCGCCGATCGTTGAAGGAATCGATCAAACGGCGCGGCGTGCAGAGCACCGCCGGCATGGACAGCCCTCCGTTCACCGATGACGATTTGCGCTATCGCCAGCTCGCCAAGCGCGAGCAACCTGCGACGCAAGCCGTGGTGATGTTGCTGCTCGATGTGTCGGGCAGCATGGGCGAGCGGGAACGGCAGATTTCGAAGACATTTTTCTTCTGGGCGATTCAGGGCCTGCGTCGCCAGTACCGGCATCTCGATCTGGTTTTCGTCGCGCATACCTCCGATGCCTGGGAATTCCAGGAAGAGGAATTCTTCCGCGTCAGCGGCACGGGCGGCACCGTCGCCTCGGCGGGACTCAAGAAGGTTCGCGAGATCATCGAAGAGCGCTTCAGCCCGAGTCAGTACAACGTTTATCTGTTCTACGCCTCGGACGGCGAGAACTTTCCTTCGGATCAACCCGCGGCGTATGCCGAGCTCGAGGAGCTTTCGAAGGTGTGCAACTACTCCGGCTTCCTCGAAGTTGCGCCGCTCGCCGGCACGATGCCCGATAGCGAGATCGGCAAACTGTTCCTCGATCTGGCGCGTCGCGACCGGAAAGTCGGTGCGTATCGCGTCAACGGCACCGAGGACATTTGGGGCGCCGTCCGGCATTTCTTCAGCAGCGATGCCGCAGGAGGTAGCAGCTAGTTCCGACACTAGCGACTAACCGCAATGGCTGCGCTTCGCTCCACATTCGCGATCGATTGCCGACCTTCGACCGTCGGCGGCTAGAGGCAGCAATGGAAGACTGGCGCGTACACATCTCCCGTATCGAGCAGCTCGCACGCAGCCAGGGACTGAAATATCACCCGGTGGAGTTCGAGGTCGTTCCCGAGAGCTTCATGACGGAAATAGCGATCTACGGATTGCCGGTGCGCATGCCGCATTGGTCGTTCGGCGTTCGCTACATCTACCAGCTCATTCAACATCGCATGGGCTTGTCGCGACTGTTCGAGGTCGTCTTTCCCGGCAACCCTGGCCGCGCTTACTTGGCGAAATCGAACAGCGCGGCGGAAAACGTCCTGGTGACTGCGCATGTGCTCGGCCACGCCGACTTCTCGACGAACAACATCTTGTTCCGCCGCAGCCAAGAGCAGGTCGGCGAACACATCGTCGAACAGGCTGCGGCACATGCGCGCCAGATCGGCATGGCCATCGAGGAGCACGGCATCGAGCGCGTCGAGCAAGTGCTCGATGCGGCGTTGGCGCTCGAGCAGCACATCGACGTCGATCAACCGCTGCGCCGGCCGCGCTATCCGGACTATTTGCCCGAGCGCACGCTGCCCGTGGACGATGAGTTCGCCAAGCGATACGCAGCGCTCGGACCCGACACGGCTCGCCCGATCTGGGGCGGTCCGCCGAAACGCGCTCCGATTCCGCCGCATCCGGAAAAGGACTTGCTCTGGTTCATCGCGCAATACGCGCCCGAGCTCGAGCCTTGGGAGCGCGACATCTTCCTCGCGGTGCGCGAGGAGTCGTTCTATTTCTATCCGGTATTTGCCTGCCAGATCATGAACGAGGGCTGGGCGTCGTACTGGCACGCACGCTTGCTCCGCGAAGCCGATTTCCTGCCTCAGGACGCGTATGTCGATGCGATCAAGTGCCACTCGGACGTCGTGCGGCCCACAGCGAGCGGCGACAACGTCGCGCTCGCGACGAATCCCTATCACCTGGGCTTCACGATCTGGGAAGACATCGTCGAGAACCACGGCATCGACTATGCGCGACGCGTCATGGCACAGGACGATGACTTCGCCTTCGTGCGAAATCACCTGACGCTGGACCTTGCGACGAAATTGAAGCTGTTCCGTTACAAAGGGCCGCCGAACGGCATGCTCACGGTCCAAGAGATGGATCTGCCCGCTCTGCACGATGCGCTGCTTGCACCGAAATATGGTTTTGGCGCACCGACCGTCACCGCCGCTCATGTGCGCGTCGACGGCAAGCTCGAGCTCGTTCACGATCACGTCACCGACGGCCGCGGCCTCGACCCTGACAAAGGACGCAAAGTGCTCGAATACATCGTGCGCGTGTGGCGACGTCCCGTGTCCGTAACAACCGTCGACAACGAGGGGCGGACGATCGAGTTGTCCGTGGCGCCTAACGCGTTGAGCTAGGGAAAAAGGGAAAGGGGAAAAGGGAAACGGACGCTGCACGCCAGCTCCAAGGAACGCCCAGCACGGTAACTGACGAATCAAGTTCAGTACTTCACTCAGAATCTCTCCGTACAACGCACCATCGCTGTCTCTTCTTAAGGGACGCTGAGCGCGAACACTCTGTCCCTTTCCCTTTTCCCTTTTCCCTTTTCCCCTTTCCCCACCAATCCCTTTTCCCTTCGCACCTTCCAGATGCGAAGATGCGCGAAAGCGCTCTGCCTTCAGCCTGGAGGAAACGGATGCCCAAAGACATCCCTCAAGCCGTTCGCGAGATTTGTCTGTGGTTTCCTGGCACAGAGGAAGTCATCTCGCACGGTCAACCCGACTTTCGCGTCAAGGGCAAGACGTTCGCCAGCTTCGTCGTCAATCATCACGGCGATGGACGTATTGCACTGTGGCTCAATTCGCCGCAAGGCGCACAGCAGCACTACGTAAGCACGGAACCGAAACACTTCTTCGTGCCCCCATACGTCGGACCACGCGGATGGCTGGGCGTCCACCTGGACAAGGGCATTTCCTGGAAAGTTGTTGCCGAACTCGTGCGCGAGGCTTACGAGAAAGTTGCGCCACCCGCGCTCGCCAAATCTCTCGGCAAGACGATCGAGATCGATCCGCCAACGGAGAAGATGAAGCTCGAAGACATCGACCCGATGCAGTCGACGCGCGCGCGGGAAGTTGTCGAGAATCTCCGCGAGATTTGTTTGTCGTTCCCGGAAACGAGCGAGGGGACACAATTCGGCTTTCCGGTGTGGCGTGCAGGCAAGAAAGTGTTCGCGCAAGCGTACTGCTATCGCTACGACCGGAAGCTGCAGCTCGCCTTCTGGGTCGGCGTCGATCAACAGGCGCTTTTGATTCGCGACACGCAGTTCTCGATCCCGCCCTATATCGGACACAACGGCTGGATCGCCGTCGATGTCACGAAGACCGCCAACTGGCGCGAGATTCGTTCGCTTGCGCTGTTCAGCTACAGGCATTTTGCGCTGCGCAGCATGTTGAAGGCGCTCGATGCCCGCGAGACCGACACCGCCGAGGTTGGTAGCCGCATATCCAAGGCTCGAGCAACTCGGGCCAAGAGGTGATCCCATGCAGCATCGACGGCAGCGAATCGAATCGGGATCGAGCTCTCGTTTACACACCAGGCTTGCCGCGGTGCCGTGCACGGCGTTGCAGCGAGCTCAAGCGTGCATTCTTGCGTGTGTCGTCGGCGTGGGCATCGCGTCCGCCGACGTGCTGATCGAGAACGTCGCGATCATCTCGCCCGAAGTTTCGCGTGCGAGCGGACCGCGCAACGTCTTGATTCGCGGCGAGCGCATCGTGTCGATCAGCGACAAGCCGATCGAAGCCGCCAATGCGCAACGCGTGAACGGCCGCGGCAAGTTCTTGTCGCCCGGCATCATGGATTCGCACGTTCACACCTCCGATGCCGTGGGACTGCCGTTCGTCAGCGACGATCCGGAGATTCGAGCTCTGCACAGCGAGTACTTTCGACAGCAGCCGCGCAGCTACTTGTATTTCGGCGTCACGCAGGTGCTCGATACGAACAGCAGTCCCGAGCTCAATCGATCCTTTCTCGATCAGCCTCAGCATCCCGACTTGTTCTGGTGCGGCGGTGCGCCGGTACTGGACGGTTATCCCACGGCGTTCATTCCGCCGAGCGTGCGTTACACGATCATGCCGAATTGGATCTACGAACCGGCCAACGCCAAAGAACATCCGCTACCCGCTGGAGCCAAAGCGGAGGATCACACGCCGGAAGCCGTGGTCGAGCGTATCGCTGCAAGCGGCGCGAATTGCATCAAGGTCTTCATCGAAGACGGTTTCGGCGAGAGCAGCATGTGGCCGGTCCCCAGCGAGGAGACGTTACGCCGCTTGCATGCCGCGGCGCGTGCCAAGGGACGGCTCGTACTCGCGCATGCGAATGCGCTTACGTGGCAACGGCGAGCGCTGGCAGGCGACGTGGACGTGCTTGCCCATGGACTGTGGCATTGGGAGCAATCGAATTCGACGGATGGCATTCCGGAGCCCATCGCCGCGCATCTGCGCAGCATAAGCGAACGCAAGATCGGCTATCAGCCGACGCTACGCGTGATCTACGGCGAGGCCGACCTGTTCCGGTCGGATACGCTGAAAGATCCAACCTATGCGAAGGTGGTTCCGAGCAAGTTGCTTGCTTGGTACGCGAGCGACGCCGGCCAATGGTACAAGCACGAGCTCAAGTCGCAGATGGGCGATATGCCGGACGCCAAGATCATGCAGATGGAGCTGCAAGTTGCGAATCGCAATCTGCGCGCCGCGAAGTACTTGCACGATCTCGGCCATCCACTGTTACTCGGCAGCGATACGCCCTCCGGTCCCATTTACGGCAATCAGCCGGGCTACGACACATACCGCGAGATGCGCGCGATGGCTCAGGCAGGCGTTCCGCTCGACGCAATCTTTCGCGCCGCCACGATCAACAATGCGCGGCAGTTCGGTCTCGAACGCGATTACGGAACCGTGCAACCGAACAAGATCGCCAATCTGTTGTTGCTCAATTTGAATCCGTTCGAAACCGTGCGCGCATGGGACTCGATCGACAAGGTAATTCTGCGCGGAGAAGTGATCGAGCGAGCGACATTGGTTGCTCACTAGGCTGAAGACTGAAGGCTGAAGGAAGACGCGCGCTATGCGCGCGCAAGTATCCCTCCCCTGCAATCTCTCGCGAATGAATTTGCCTCGCGCAGCATCGTAAGCGCGCGGTTCGGCGTGCTGCCCCACTATCGCAGAGGAGAATCGATAGCTCGGTTCTACCACCCTCAGCCTTCAGTCTTCAGTCTTTTCTCGTCACTTGCCACGTCCCAGTGAAGAACGGCTCGTTGCCGCCTTTCTGTACCATCGCCCAAGTGCCTTTGCCTTCGTTTCCAGCAAATGTGCCTTCGAGAATGATTTCTGCTTGCGGATCGGGCGTGTAGTCGTAGCGCGCTTTGAACGTGCCGCCTTCCAGCGAAGCTGTGGAGAACGTCGCGGTGTAATCGCCCGTGTCTTGGCCGACATCGACCTTGCCGCCAAGCTTTCCTTCGGAATCGGTCAGCGTGATTTTGAAGCTTCCGCCGGAGCCCGCGCCTTCCCAAGTTCCGGTCCATGCGCCCAGGAATTCGCTGCCGGCGGCGAACGCTGCAGCGATCATCAGGCAGCCCAAGAAAACTGCAAAACCATTCCTTATCCGTCTCAAGAACATACATCCCCCTTGCGTTGTGTTCCCGGATCGTAACTGAGCCGACGAGCAGAAGTTGTCGGGATTGTCTGCGATCATGCCGCGAACGATCTGTCTTGGCTCGTGATTTTCTCGATTGCAGATCGCATCCGGTCACGGGCCCTGGATGAGGAGTCGCGCGGAATTTCAGGCTTCCCTTTCTGGCACGGTCGGATATCCTGATCTCTTCCTGTATGAATATCCAGAGCTTATTTCATCCGGCCGTAGCGTCTTGGTTTGCCAAGACGTTCGATGCGCCGACGCCGGCGCAGCAGGAAGCGTGGCCGGAGATTCGTTCTGGCCAGCACGTGCTGATCGCCGCACCGACCGGCTCGGGCAAGACGCTCGCCGCGTTCCTCGCCGCAATCGACGAGCTCGTGCGCGAAGGCGAGCAATGGGGGCTGCCGGACGAAACGCGCATCGTCTATGTCTCGCCGCTCAAAGCACTTTCCAACGACATCAATCGCAATCTCGAAGCGCCGCTCGCCGGGATTCGCGAAGAGATGCGCGCGCATTCGATTCGCGATGTCGAGATACGCACCTGGGTTCGCACCGGCGATACGACCTCGGCCGAACGTTCGCAGATGCGGCGGCGTCCTCCGCACATCGTCGTCACGACACCCGAGTCGTTGTACATCCTGCTCGGCTCGCAATCGGGCCGCGAAATGCTCGCGACGACGCGCACGGTGATCGTCGATGAAATTCACGCGATTGCCGGCAACAAACGCGGCTCGCATCTTTCGATCACGCTCGAACGATTGGAAGCGCTGACTGGCCGCCGATTGACACGCGTCGGACTGTCGGCCACGCAACAACCCATCGAAGAAGTCGCACGTTTCCTCGTCGGTGCGAAATACATCGATGCGAACGGCCAGGCCGAATGCCGGATCGTCGACAGCGGACATGTGCGCCATCGAGATCTTGCGATCGAGCTGCCCGACTCGCCGCTCGAAGCGGTGATGTCGAACGAGGTGTGGACGCAGGTTTACGACCGCTTGGCCGAATTGATTCGCGCGCACCGCACGACGCTGGTGTTCGTGAACACGCGGCGGCTCGCCGAGCGCGTGTGCCGGCATCTGTCCGAGCGACTGGATGCACCGCAAGCCGCAACCGATGGAGAAGGCAAGCGAACACCGCCTGCACCGCTCGCTAGGCCGCGCACGCCGTCGTGCGTTGCGGCTCATCACGGAAGCCTCGCAAAAGAATTGCGTTTCGACGCCGAGCAGCGCTTGAAACGCGGCGAGCTCAAGGCGCTCGTTGCGACGGCTTCGCTCGAGCTCGGCATCGATATCGGCGATGTGGATCTGGTCTGCCAGCTCAGCTCGCCACGTTCGATCAACGCGTTTCTGCAACGTGTGGGCCGCTCGGGGCACGCAGTTGGCGCAACACCCAAGGGGCGCTTGTTTCCGCTGTCGCGCGACGATCTCGTCGAATGCGCGGCGCTCCTCGACTGTGTCCGGCGCGACGAGCTCGATCGGCTGAAAATCCCCGAAGCGCCCATCGATGTGCTGGCACAGCAGATCGTCGCGGAAGCCGCCGCGCAAGAACGGAGCGAGCGTTCGCTGTTCGAAACGATGCGCGCGGCGTACCCCTACAGAACGCTGACGCGGGAGCAGTTCGACGAGATCGTCGCCATGCTCGCCGAAGGGTTCACCACACGCCGCGGCCGGCGCGGTGCACTGCTCTATCACGATGCCGTCAATCAGCTCATTCGCGGGCGAAAAGGCGCACGACTGACAGCGCTCACTTCCGGCGGCGCGATTCCCGACACGGCCGATTATCAAGTGCGGCTCGAGCCCGATGGTGTGCTCATCGGCACGGTCAACGAGGATTTCGCGGTCGAGAGCTTGGCGGGCGACGTATTCCAGCTCGGCAATACGTCGTATCGCATCTTGCGTGTCGAGCGCAGCACCGTTCGTGTCGAAGATGCTCACGGCGAGGCGCCCTCCATTCCGTTCTGGATTGGCGAAGCGCCCGGACGCACGGACGAGCTGTCGGCAGCCGTATCGAGGTTGCGCGGGGAAGTGGAAGCGCGTCTGACATCCTCGGCCGCGGCACAAGGTCCGGACACCGCGCGCGCTGCGGAGTGGTTGATCGAAGAAGTCGGTCTGGATCGCGAGTCGGCTTCTCAGCTCACGGCGTATCTTGCCGCGGGCTACGCAGCGCTGGGTTGTTTGCCGACGCAGAAAACCATCGTCTTCGAGCGCTTCTTCGACGAAGCCGGCGGCATGCAGCTCGTCATTCATTCGCCGTTCGGCAGCCGCATCAATCGCGCCTGGGGACTCGCGCTGCGCAAGCGTTTCTGCCGAACGTTCAATTTCGAGCTGCAAGCGGCGGCGACCGAAGACACGATCATCCTGTCGCTCACGACTGCTCACAGCTTCGAGCTCAAAGACGTCGCGAGCTATCTCCACCCGAACAGTGCGCGACACATATTGATTCAAGCCTTGCTCGCCGCACCGATGTTCACGACGCGCTGGCGCTGGAGCGCATCGATTGCGCTCGCTCTGCCGCGTTTCCGCGGCGGCAAGAAAGTTCCGCCGCAATTGGCGCGCATGAATGCAGAAGATCTGCTCGCCGCGGTGTTCCCCGATCAAGTCGCCTGTTTCGAGAACATCTCCGGCGACATCGTCGTACCGGATCATCCGCTCGTGCAGCAAACCGTGCGCGATTGTCTCGAAGAAGCCATGGACATCGACGGATTCGAGCGGCTTCTGCAGGGGCTCGTCAGCGGAGAAATTCGTGTCGAAGCGCGCGACCTGACCGAGCCTTCGCCGCTCGCACTGGAAGTGCTGTCTGCACGTCCTTACGCCTACCTCGACGATGCGCCGCTCGAAGAGCGCCGCACGCAAGCCGTCGTGAGCCGCCGCTGGCTCGATCCCGAATCGGCTGCGGATCTCGGCCGTCTCGATCCCGATGCGATTGCACGCGTGAGACACGAAGCTTGGCCGGATGCGACGACGGCAGACGAGCTTCACGATGCGCTTTCTTGGCTGACGTTCCTGACACAAGACGAAGTCGCAGCGAATGCAGCCTGGCCCGAGCTCATTCGTGCGCTGGAAAAACAAGGTCGGATCTCGCGGATCGAGCTGCCGAATACGCGCACGTTGTACGTTGCCGTCGAGCGATTGCCGATCTTCCGAACGCTCGTCGAGAACGCTTCGTTCGATCCTCATGCGCACATTCCTTCCGCATACATGAAGGAATGGTCGCCGGAGGATGCTGCGATTGCCGTCGTGCGCGGCCGTCTTGCAGGCTTGGGACCGACGACCGCCGCCGCCATCGCACAAACATCCGGCATCGCAGAGCCGCGCGTCGAAGCTGCGCTTCTCGCGCTCGAAACGGAAGGCTCCGCGATGCGCGGCAACTTCACGGGCAACGCGGCGGAACAGAGCACGGAATGGTGCGATCGCGGACTGTTGGCGCGCATCCATCGCTATACCGTCAAGCGCTTGCGTGCCGAGATCGAGCCCGTACAAGCGAGCGACTTCCTGCGATTCTTGTTCGGCTGGCAGCACGTTGCGCCGGGCGCACGCATGCAGGGCTCGGATGCCATCGCGGCAGTGTTGAGCCAGTTGGAAGGTTTCGATGCCCCTGCGGGCGCGTGGGAAACGGAAGTGCTGCCGATGCGCATTGCCGAATACGATCCGGCATGGCTCGACGAACAATCGCTGGCCGGCCGTATCACGTGGATGCGCATGGCGCCGCGAACGAGCGACTCCGAACGCGGCGCTGCGCCCGTGCGTTCGACGCCGATAGCGCTGCTCGCGCGACGCAATCTGAAACTCTGGACCGCCTTTGCGGCGCCGCCTGCGACGACGGAGCTCACGCCGAAAGCGCAACGCGTGCGCGAGTTCATCCAACAGCACGGCGCATCGTTCTTCGACGAAATCGTCGACGGCGCCGGCCTGCTGCCGAGCCAAGCGGAAGAAGCGCTCGGCGAGCTGGTCGCGCTCGGCATCGTCAACTCGGATAGCTTCGGCGGCCTGCGTGCGCTGCTCGTACCGTCGGATCGCCGCCGCCCGCACGCGCGCGATGCGCGCCGCAAACGCCGCATCGCCATCTTCGGTATGCAGGACGCCGGACGTTGGTCGATCGTCCGCAAATCGGAATCGCCGACGACGGAACGCGGAAACGGCGCGGACCCTGAATCGATCGAGCACGTGTGCCGTACCTTGTTGCGACGCTGGGGCGTCGTGTTCTGGAAGTTGCTCGAACGCGAAGCCAAGTGGCTACCGCCATGGCGCACGCTGCTCATGTGTTTGCGGCGGCTGGAGGCGCGCGGTGAGATTCGCGGCGGACGCTTCGTTGCGGGATTCTCGGGCGAACAGTTCGCATTGCCCGAAGCGGTCGGTGCGCTTCGCGAGATCCGGCGCGCGGCCGACACGAATCAATTGATCTCGATCTCGGCGGCCGATCCGCTCAATTTGATCGGTATTCTGACACCGGGTCCGCGGGTGCCTTCGCTCACCGGCAATCGTGTGCTCTATCGCGACGGTACGCCGATCGCCGTTCTCGTCGGCGGCGATGTGCGATTCCTGGTTGGAGTGGAGGGAAAGGAATTGTGGGACGCGCAGAATGCGCTGTTGAGACGTCAAGTACCGTCCGCGCTAGCCGACTTGTCCTGAGCCGCGCCCAGCGAGGCTGAAGACTTGAGACTGAAGGCTGAACACTGAAGGCTGAAGGCTGAAGGTAGAGCGCGTCCGCTCGGCTACACCTCGATTTTCATTTCCGATTCGCTAGCGTCACGCTCAGACGCCGGCTCGTCGTCGTTCGAGCGGCGTTCGCGATCTCTGCTGATCGTGCCGATGCCATTCATCGATGTGTTCACTCGGCGCGGCGAGCCGGAGTAAAGAATGGCGCCGACGCCATTCATCGTCGCATCCAACGACTCTGTGGCGTGCACATTGACCGAACCGACACCGTCAACCGTTACTTTCGCCTCGGCGGCAATGAGCTCGCGCAAATCCGCATGTCCGGCACCGGACATCCTCACCACCAGCGAGTCGAGCCGGCCCGTGGCCCTTAGATGCCCGGCGCCTTCGATCGTGATGACCGTCGAGCCGCCGTCGAATCCGCTCAGGCGAACTTCGTTTCCGCCGGAGACCTCCAGTTCGTTCAATTTCGGCACCGAAACTCTCACGACGAGCCGCGAGCGCCCGCCTGCGAGCACCCACCCTCCGCGATGATCGGTACGGATGCGCAAGGTGTCTCCGGAAACATCCGTCTCCAGGCTGCGCACGGCACGTTCTCTGCCGGAGATCTCGATGGCAGGACCCGAGCCGACCTCGACTTCCAGGCGTGCGCTGCCTTCCAAGGAGATCGCGGTGAAGTTCCCCACTTCCCGCTGCTCATCGACGACGGGACCGCTCTCGAACTCATGGTCCCCGCATGCGCTCAAGAGCACCAAGGGCAAAAGCAAGATCGCGATCGGTCGGATGCTCTTGGCAGTCATGGATCCCTCATCCGTATCTCGGCTGGCTGCGATGGTGCACCTCTGGCGGCCAGTATGGCCAACCTTCACCGGCCAACAGCCGTTCAACGCCGGGGAGCGTCCCTGGCAGCGCTCTCCCCCCGAGCTGCGCGAGAACTGGTTCACGTCCATTGCCTGCGGCTGCGCCGCACCGGCAGCGGCATCACGTCTTCTGTGAACATGTTCGCCGCCTGGGGGAATCCCCGAGGGGTAATGTCCGATACGCCAATGAGATCAACCCCTTCAACCCCGCTCGGCTCGCGCACTACTGGCGGGTCGCTCAGATACGCGCTCCAACGGGTCAGGGGCGTCCTCCCCCGTTTGTCGTTCCCGGAGCCGCTCGAGAGCGAGTTCCGGCAGTGGTTCGCGAGCCGCGTACGCTGGCGCATCCGCGCGACGCTCTGGCTGGCGATGGGCAACATTCTGCTCGTCGTTTTCGCGCTCGGCCCTTTCACCTCGATCCGGCATCAGCTGTTCGGCCCGGATCGCGACGGCATTGTAGCGGCGCTCGCAGGCATCCTGTCCGCGACGAGCGTCCTTGCTCTCATCTTGGTCTCCGTGCCGAGATTCGCCAAGAGCTACGACTTTGCGGCGCAAATCATCGCGCCGGTCCAGGCAATGTGTTTCGTCGTCATCGACGTACTCATGCAGAGACAGGGATACTCGCTGGCGGCCTGGATGCCGCTCGTCGTCATCGCGCCTTATTTCATCTTCGGCATGCTGCACGTCGAAGCGGCGCGCTCCTCGATGATTTGCGTCGCAGCGTATCTCGTCGCCGGCGAGTTGGCCGGGCTCGGTTCGTTCCAGCGCGGGTTGGACGTTTCGATCACCGCGTTCGCGAGCGTACTGGGCGGCGCTGTGCACTTTTCTCTGCAACGCGCCGTACGGCGCAGCTACATGGCCACGCAGTCGTTGAACGAATCGGCGCATCGCGACAGCCTCACGGGCATTCACAACCGTCGCATGTTCGATGAGCACATGCGTCGAGTATGGCAACAGGCAGCACGCGAATCCGTTCCGGTGGCGCTGCTGCTCATCGATCTCGATCGGTTCAAGGAATTCAACGACACGCACGGCCACCAAGGCGGCGATACCTGTCTCGCGAAGGTTGCATCGCTCTTCCCGCAAGTCGCGCGACGTCCGCTCGATCTGGCCGCGCGATACGGCGGTGAAGAATTCGTCGTACTGCTCTACGATGTGCAGCGCGAGCAAGTCGAAGAGGCCTGCATTCAGTTGCATGCGGCATTGAAACATGCCGCGATTCCGCATCCGTCTTCGCCGACCGGCATCGTGACTTTCAGCATCGGCGCTGCTTGCGTACAGCCGCGCGCCGATCGCCATCCCGAAGGTTTGATTCAGCTCGCCGACGAAGCGTTGTACGCTGCAAAGGAAAACGGCCGCGACCGCACGGTCATCATGGACCGCGAATACGAATCGCTCGTGACCGGCGCATTCAGGGTGCGCCGCGCCGGCGGAGCGGCAGCCTGATCGATATCGAGCTTTTCCGGACGCCGTCGGCGGCTTCGCTGCACGACGGACGGATGAGTTGTTTTCCAGAGGTTGATGATGAGCGAACCTGCCAACGTTCTCGACAAGTCTCTCGTGGGCCCGGACATCGTGACTCTGCAGGCCCACATTCTCCAGCAGCAAACGCATCCGGATGCGTCCGGCCAGTTCTCGTGGATTCTGTCGGCATTGTCGATTTCGGCAAAGATCATCGCGGCACACGTGCGACGCGCGCGCCTCGACGATGTGCTCGGCGCCGTCGGCAGCCAGAACGTGCAAGGCGAACAGCAGCAAAAGCTCGATGTGATCGCCAACGAAATCTTGTTGCGCACGCTCGGCGGACGCGAAGGCGTCGCCATCGTCGCCTCCGAGGAAAACGAGGAGCCGGTGATTCTTCGTAGCGACGATTCGAGCGAGCGCAAGTACTGCGTGCTGTTCGATCCGCTCGACGGCTCGTCGAATCTCGATGTCTGCGGCTCGGTCGGCACGATCTTCAGCATCCTGCGCAAGGATCGCCGCTCGCAGAAGGCAGCCGATTCGCTGCTGCAACCCGGGCTTCAGCAAGTCGCCGCCGGTTACGTTCTGTACGGGTCATCGACAGTGTTGGTGCTGACGGTCGGCAACGGCGTGGACATGTTCGTGCTCGATCCGTCCTACGGTGCGTTCATCCGCGTCGCGCAGGGCCTGAAGATCCCGAAAGCGCACAAGTGTTACTCGGTGAACGAAGGCAATCGCCTGAGCTTTCCGCAGGGATATCAGCAGTACCTGACCTGGGCGCAGGAGCACGGCTATTCGAGCCGCTATGTGGGCGCCATGGTCGCGGACGTTCATCGCATTCTTCTGCAGGGCGGTGTCTTCATGTATCCGCCGACCAAGAAGGCGCCGAACGGCAAGCTCCGGCTGATGTACGAGGCCAATCCGATGGCCATGCTGATCGAACAGGCCGGCGGCAAGGCCGTCTGCGCGCCCGATCAGCGCATCCTCGAAGTGCAGCCGACAGACATCCATCAGCGCATCCCGGTCGTTCTCGGCAGCCCGGACGAGGTCGACCACGTGGTCGAGCATCTGCGCAAGAGCTGACTCCTCTGGCATTTCGCGCGTACGAGCAGGCCTACGCCGCACGCTCGCCGCGCGAAGCGAGCGCCCGGGGTGTATCCTTCGCACCCTGGTTTTTGGCCCTCGCAAGGTTTCACGGTGCTCACGGCTGACAAAGTTCTAGTTACTGTCGGTACTCCCTGCTGCATTTCAGCTGTCGGCACCACCCAGACGTACCTGGCGAAAGTGTCGGGCGCGCCGGAGTTCATCGGGCTGGCGGCGTTCGATGCTGGCCTCGTCGATGTCGATCCTCAGCCGGATGGGAGCCTGCGCTTCAAATGGTCGAACGGCGAGCCTGCATCGCTCGAAGAGATCGAAGCGCGGCACGGCGCGTCTCTGCGCGCCAACATGGGGATTCGTCACATCGATGAGCTGACGAAGCTCGGCGATACCGTCGTCACGGATATCGTGGCGAGCCTGCCGCACGATTTCGCCACCGGCGGCTTGCGGCGCCTCGGCGGGCTTTCCTTCCGCGAAGTGCGCGATTCGGCCCTGAGAGATATGTACGGGCTGTTCGACGACGATCCGCGGCTCGGACCTTCGTTGCAAGCGCAGCTCTTCGTGTGCAGCGGCCTCGGCGCGCTCGCAGCGTTGCCGGTGTCGCTATCGGAATTGTTGCCGCACCCTTACGCGTTCCGGATCGTGGCCGCAACCGCATTTGCGGGTCTCGACGCCCTGCATCAATGGCGCAATGCCGGCAGCGTTCCTCCCGACGACAAGCTGCGCGACAAGTTCGCCATGCGGCTGGCGAACTCGCTCGCCTCGCACGGACCGGCGCTGATCTCCACGATGCTGGCGCCCGCCTACAGTCTGAGCAAATCGCTCAAGAATCCGTCGCTGCTCGACTCGCTGAAATCGCCTGATGGCTACATGCGCGTGCCGCAATCGCCGCTGAATGCGGTCGGAGCTTGCGCGTCGAGCTCGATTGCATTCTGCGAGATCGCACCGCAGATGCTGCTCGATTATCCCGGCTATCAACGTCCGCAGCTTGCGCTCTGGACTGCTGCAGATGCCGCCGTGCGTCCGCAGTGGGGCTTGCTCGATGCGTTCGGTCCCGGTGCATTGATGACGCGCGGCAAGCTCGAAGCGTTGAATGCGGGGCGAGCTCCGCAAGAACGGCGTCCGGTCGATCAGTGTCTCGCGCCGTTCGACGTCGATGCGAACGGTACGGTTGTGGGCGAAGGAGGCTCGGGATTGTTGATCACGACGCTCGACTTCGCGTTGCGCAACTTCCTGGACATTACGTCCATCATCGCAGGCTGGGGACAGAGCGGCGAAGCGGGCGGCAAGGCGCATTTCGCAGGCGTCGGTTTCGGCGGCGAGAACGCGATCATTCATGCGCTCGATCTCGCCTATCGCGGTCATGGCTACGGTATTACGGACTTCCAATACTTCGTCGCCCATGCGACCGGCACGCGCACGAATTCGAAGACGGATTTGACGACCGCCGCGAATGCACGCGCAACGGCCGCAGAGCGCCAAGGTTTCAAGGGCAACCTACCGCCGATGATCGTCGGCACGCCGAAAGCCATCGGCGATGGTCATACGATGGGCGAGACAGGTCTCAAGGCGGTGGCACAGGCGATTCAATACTTGCTCGGCAAACCGGCCGTCGGCGTGCCGACATTGCGTCAGCTCGATCCCGATCTCGGTCCGGTCACCGAATCCTTCGTTCTCGACCGCAACCCGCACACGGGAAACAACGACGGCGGTGCCCTGTGCGCCACGCAAGGTTTCGGCGGGTACAACGGTGCGATCGCCTTGCGCGCAGCGAATCCCGAATCGCTCGCGCGCTATTCGCCGGACCGCAAAGTGCTCGACGCCTATCTCGAACGCTGGCCGGAATTGCGTCGCGAACGCGAGCTGCGCGAGCTACGCTGGCGCACTCGCCGCGCAAGCGCGCTCGAGCTTGCGCAGATGCATCGGTGGAAAGGGCTCGATTGAAAACAGGCTGTAGCCTGTACGTCAGGCCTAGCACCGCTGCGCACGTCTTCTCGCTGAGCGCACACGGTGTGGGTCGCGAAGCGTGAGGCCGGTGAAAAGAGGCACCGAAGAGAACGTTCTCCCGCTGCCGCACGGACCGTGAAAGAGCGCCTTCTTTTCTACGGCATCGGTACAGCCTGAGCTCGCCCGTCCCTTCCGCGAATCGCGGAAGGGAGAGGGCACGCGCCACTTAATTGGCTTTCTTTCCCGTGAACGTTCCTTCGCCCATGTCGCCGTACGACACTTTGCCCTTGATCGTGTCGCCTTCGACCGTGCCCGAGTACGTGACGGTGAGCTCCATACCTTGGGCGCTCAGCGTGTACTTGAGCTCGACCTCGTTGCCCTTCACCGTGCCCGTCACGGGTGCTTCACCGAGCTGACCTTTGTAGGTGCCGGTGACTTGATTGCCGTTCTGGGTCAGCTCGAACGTGGGGTTGCCGGAGCCCATGGACATCTCGACCGACATATTCCAGGTCCCGGCCACATTGGCGTCCGCGGCGAACGCGGACATCGCAAATGCACCGAGCGCGGCTGCCGAAATCACGATCATTCTGCGTAGCGTATTCATGGATCTCTCCGTTGGTTGACTCAGAGGTTGCTCATTGTGCCGCCGCGAACCCGGGAATGGGCGCACTTCGGCGTGTTCGAAATGGTTTCGTCGGTACACCTTACCGAGCGGAAGGCACGCAATACCGCAATTGGATTTTGAAATTGTCGCTGGCAATGAGTTGCCCGGTCAAACCTACTGCAAAATCAAGACGACGAGACCGAGACTCATCGAGCGGCATCGCATTCCGTGTTCTGCAACTCGTTTCGCCACGCAGTCCTGTGCAACAATTCGCTCCCTAATGAAGCACCGTATCCGCCACTTCACTCCGCGAGTTTTCTGGATTGCCACGATCGCTGCCGCCGCGGTGCTCGGCGCAATCGTGGCTGTGCCGCAATGGCTATCCAAGCAGGCGCGTCTGGAAGTGCTGCGCTCGAACGTCGCGCAGATTGCGCAGTTGGCGGCCAGCGTCGTCGATGGCGATTTGCATCGTCAACTGCTCGACCCTGCCAATTACACGTCCGAGCTGTACGAGCTGGCGCTCGAGCCGCTCGTGCGCTTCCATTCGGCAGCAACCGACGTGTTCTACGTCTACACGATGATGGAGCGCGACGGAAAGACCGTGTTCGTGCTCGATACGGCCGCTTCGGACAAGCTCGTAACGTCGCGCAAGCTCAAGGCTTCGTCGTACATGGAGCCGTTCGCGCCGCTCGATCAGGAGCCCGATCCCGACTGGCTGCAACGCATCGCACGCGGCGAAACGTACGTGTACCCCTTCTTCCTGCACGACAGCTACGGCTACTTCCTCTCGGGCCACACACCGATCTACGACAGCGCCGGCCGGTACAGCGGCTTCGTCGGCGTGGATTTCGATATCGAGTACTACCTGGCGCGCGAGGCTCGCTTCCGCACGATCTCCATCGGCACGCTGACCGCTGCGATGCTGATCGCGCTGCTCATCGGTTATTTCGTAGCCCGTTATCACTACTCGTTGCAGCATCGCATTCAGGAGCATTACGCGCTCTCGATTCACGACGAGCTCACTCATTTGCTGAATCGGCGCGGCGCGATGCATGCCATTGCAACCGCCACGACGCTGCGAGCGAGTAGCTATGCTGCCATTCTCGTCGACGTCGACGACTTGAAGCACATCAACGACACGTACGGTCACGCGGCAGGCGACGATTTCTTGCGCAAAGTAGCGGATGGAATACGCGGGAGCGTGCGCGATGCCGATATCTGCGCGCGACTCGGCGGCGACGAATTCCTGGTATTCGCCAGCGGCTGCGATCTCGATGCCGCTACGGAGATCGCCAGAAGAATCTTGAAACGTGTTTACGCACGGGACTCATCCGAGCCCGATGCCTTCGGCGTCTCGATCGGCATCAGCATTGCGAGCGGCCCGCATGTCGATTTCGACGACATGTATCGCTCCGCCGATCGCGCGCTGTACAGCGCGAAGACGGGAGGCAAGAACAGGTACGTTGTTGCAGCATAGCTGCAACGACAGGCTGGTAGGCTCTAGGCTGTAGACTGTAGGAAGCTTGCGCGCGTTGCGCGCATCAGCCCAGCGCCCAATTCGAACATCGCGCGACATCGCGCGCTCTACCTTCAGCCTTCGGTCTTCGGTCTTCAGCCAGCGTTGGCCGGGCTAACGCCCGGCCAACGCTCTCGGCACAACGCCACGAATCTCGCACCTGCCTGCGACAGCGGCCGGTGCTTCAAGTGATACACGGCGACTTGGCGTTCGATGCTGGAGAACGGCAACCCTTCGATCGGCACGAGCTCGGGAGGAAGGTTCGTGACGAGATCCGACACATAAGTGACGCCTTTGCCTTCCGCGACCAGGGCAAGTCGCAATTCCATGTGACTGACTTCCCAGACCGCTGCAAAAGCGTTGCGCAGACGATCGCCGCCCGGGCGACGCGGATTCTCGTCCAGGTACGAAGTGATGAGCGGCAAAGTACGCAGTGTCCCTCGCGGATCGCGCCGCAGCGCTTCGCGACTCGGGTGGTCGCGCGAGATCATCAAACGGCGCGTTTCGGAGAAACACGGATGCACGGCGAAGTAATCGGGCATCGTGTGATGGAGAGGCCCGAGCCCGACCTCCCAGCGTCCTTCCGAAACGCCAGAGACGATTTCGCGGCTCGGCGCGACGACGACCTTGAGACGGGTCAGCGGGTTGCGCTCCGAGAACTCGCGAAGCAGGCTCACTCCGAAACGCACGTTTGCCGCAGGGGACAACGCGAGCGACAACGTCGACAACGCACCCGATTTGATTTGCGCAATGTCGGCCAGCGTCTCCCGTTCTTCGTTCATCACGGTCTCGGCGAAACGCAGGAACCGCATGCCCGCTTCCGTCAGCTGCGGAGGATTGCCGCGGCGTAACAATGTCGTCTCCAGCCGATGCTCGAGATTGGCAATCGCCTGGCTGACCGCCGACTGCGACAGGCCCAGCCGTTCTGCCGCTCGACTGAAGCCGCCCGCTTCGACGACCGCGTGAAAACAACGGATTTCGTTACGCTCGATTTGCATGGGGAGAATTCTTCGCCTCCGCACGGGCCAATGCAAACGAACCGTCCGGGTCGTCGGCTATCGCATGAGCTAATAGGTCCATCGGTGCCGGGCCATGGCTCCGGCTTCCTCGCCGCGCTACGTTTCTACGGCGATTTCGCTGTCGGAGGTGTGCCGTGACCGAAACTACATCCATAAACAAAGGGCTCGAAGGCGTCATCGTCAATACGACGTCCGTGTCTCACGTGGATGGCGAAGCTGGACGCCTCTATTACCGCGGCGAACCGATCGAAACGCTGGCACAGCGGCGTTTTGCCGAGGTCATGCACCTCGTCGTGTTCGGCTCGTTGCCGGATGCAGCACGGTTGAGCGAAGTCGAAGACTACTTATGGGAAGCGGGGCGCCTGCCGCCCGAGTTCATTGCAACGCTTCGACAACTGGCCCGTCACGGTGCGCACCCCATGGCGACGCTGCAAGCAGTCACGCCATTGCTTGCGCTCGAACCGCCCGCCGTGCGTTTGGGACGCACCGCCGCCGAGGAAGAAGGACTGCTGATCGCCGCACGCATTCCGGCGGTAATCGCCACAATCCGAGCTGCGCTCGAGGACCATCCCGATCCCGTCTATCCCAGCAGCCGACGGTACGGCGAGCGTTTCTTGCAAATGTTCGAAGGCGCCGATGCCAGTCCGGAAGCGGTCGAGGTGTTCGAGTCCACGCAAATCTTGCAGCTCGACCACAACTTCAACGCGAGCACCTTTACCGCGCGCGTCGTCACGTCCACCGATGCGCCGCCCGCCTCGGCGCTTGCGGCCGCCATGGGCGCGCTGTTCGGACCGAAACACGGCGCTGCGGATCAGCTCGCGTTGGAAATGGCGCAAGAAGTCGGCGATCCGAAGAACTCCGAAGCCTTTGTCGCGAAATGTTTGGAGACTCGCCGGCTCGTGATGGGCATGGGACACCGCGAGTATCGCGTCGTCGACCCGCGTGCCCGCATCATCAAGTCGCTCACCGGACGCTTGGCCTTGCAGCAGGAAACGCAGCGCTTGCTCGAAATCCTCTGTGCGGTGGAAGAGTCGTTCATCGCGCAAACTGCGGCCAAGAAGCGGCCGCTGCGCGCGAACATGGAGTTCTACAAAGGCATCGTGTATCTCGCGCTCGGCATCCCGAAGGAATTCTTCACGACGATGTTCGCCGCTTCGCGTGCTTTCGGCTGGACAGCCCACGTCGTGGAGCAGCGTCAGGACAACCGGATCATCCGGCCGGCGGGACTGTATGTGGGACCGCCGCCGCGTGACTCGTGACTGGTGACTCGTAAGGGCCGCATAGAATTGCGGCCTTCGACAAGCCCAGTAATCACGTTTCGCGATCTTCCTTACTGGCACTTCGCCTGCTCTCCGTTGCTCAAGGAGCGGAGAGCATTCTTTCCTTCTTTCCATTCCGACCGCTGGGCCCTACATTTTCGTGTTTGACTTCTTACGCTCAGTCACGAGTCACGAGCATGCCCATCACCTGGAACGACTTCGAGAAAGTAGAGCTGCGGGTTGGCACCATCGTCGACGTGCAGGATTTTCCTGAAGCGCGTAAGCCGGCGTGGCGCTTGCGTGTCGATTTCGGTCCGGAGATCGGCATCAAGCAATCGAGCGCGCAGATCACGCATCACTACTCGAAGGAAGCGTTGCTCGGCCGTCAGGTCATCGGTGTCGTGAATTTTCCTCCCAAGCGCATCGGACCGTTCGTGTCCGAAGTGCTGATCACTGGCTTTCACGATGCAGATGGACACGTCGTACTCGCGATTCCCGAACGCAGCGTTCCGAACGGTGCAAAGCTGTTGTGAGCACCCGCGTGCGATGGCGCATTGCGCGATGCCTGAGCGACAATTCGCGCTAGTCACTGCACAGGTCTTGCGATGCTGTTCTCTGAGGTTCTCGATTCCATCGAATTCGACGGTTCGGTCGGTCGTGTCACGATCACCGAGGACTGGTCTCAAGGGCGCGCGACGTACGGCGGGCTCGTTGCCGCGGTCGGCAATGCGACGATGCGCAAGCTGGTACCTTCCGATCGTTTGTTACGTTCGCTGCAAACGACGTTCGTCGGTCCGGCCGGTCCGACGACGTGGCGACTCGACGCTAAAGTGCTACGCGTCGGCAAGGCTGTCACGGTGGCACGGTGCGACATCATCGATGGCGACAACGTCGCTGCGACATTGGTCGGCGTCTATGGCGGCTCGCGCAGCTCGGTGATCGACGTTCGACCGGAACCGACACGCGCGGCGCGTGCGATCGACGAGATCAACGAAGTGCGCTTCAAACCCGGCCTGGCCCCGAACTTCATGCAGCATTTCGCGATCCGCTGGGCCGAGGGCGCAAAGCCGTTCTCCGGTTCGCCGCGTACTCCGACGAAAGCCTTCATCCGCCACCGCGACCCAGCACCGCTCACCGAATCTCACGTCGTCGGTTTGATCGACTGCATTCCGACGGCAGCGATCTCGATGTTCAAGAGCCCTGCGCCGTTCAGCTCGCTCACGTGGACGCTCGAATTCTTCGAGCACGACATCGAGTTTCCGTCAGAACGCTGGTGGCGCATCGACACGGATATCGATGCGGCGGGGAACGGGTATGTGAATCAGACGGGCGTGCTGTACAACCCGGATGAAAAGCCTGTGGCGCTGACGAGGCAGGTCGTCGCGGTGTTCGGCTAGACGCTGCGCTGGGCGCTGCGCACGCCACAGGGCTCGGGGCGTGGGACTCGGGGCTCGGGGTTAAACGTTGCGGCCTATCCCTTAGTTGACCCTCGGCTTGAGCCCGTGAGTTTCAATCACCGCGTGGCGCCGTTCGGAGGGACGACTCTTCCCTCCCCAAGCCCCAAGCCCCGCGTCCCAAGCCCTCACCAGATCTTCACCCTCTCCTCCGGCGCCAGATACAACTTGTCGCCGGGCTGTACGTCGAACGCGGCGTACCACTCGTCCATGTTGCGGACGACGCCGATCACGCGAAACATCGCGGGGCTGTGCGGATTGCTCATGACGCGATTGCGCAACGACTCCTCGCGTCGCAGCTCGCGCCACACCTGGGCCCATGACAAGAAGAACCGTTGATCGCCGGTGAAGCCGTCGAGCACGGGCGCTTCTGCATCGTTGAGCGCGAGCTTGTAGGCGGCATAGGCAACCGTGAGTCCGCCGAGATCGCCGATGTTTTCGCCCGCGGTCAGGCGTCCATTCAATTTCAGGCCCGGCAGCGGTTCGTACTGCGCGTACTGATCCACGATGCGATCGACGAGCCCCTTGAAGGCCTTCTCATCCTCGGGCTTCCACCAGGTGCGCAACACACCGTGTGCATCGGACTTCGCGCCTTGATCGTCGAAGCCGTGACCCATTTCGTGACCGATCACGCCGCCGATCGCACCGTAATTCACTGCCGGATCGGCATGCGGATCGAAATACGGCGGCTGCAAGATGGCCGCCGGGAAGACGATTTCGTTGAACGTCGGGTTGTAGTACGCGTTGACGGTTTGCGGCGTGAGGAACCATTCGTCGCGATCGGTCGGCCTGCCGAGCCGGCTCAAGTCGTAATTCCACTCGAACAGCCGCGCACGAACCGCATTGCCGAACGCATCGCCTGGGCGCACGTCGAGCGCACTGTAATCCTTCCACTTGTCCGGATAGCCGATTTTCGGTTTGAAGGTCTGCAGCTTCTCGAGCGCGACCTTCTTGGTGTCTTCCGACATCCAATCGAGCCCGCGAATCCGATGCGCATAGGCGCGGCGCAGATTCTCGACGAGATCGAGCATCTGCTCCTTCGCCTCGGGCGGGAAGTGCTTCTTCACGTAGAGCTGCCCAACGACTTCGCCGATCGCACGGTCGAGCGCGTCGATGGCGCGCTTCCAGCGTTCGCGCTGTTGCTGCTGCCCGTTCAGAACGCGGCCGTAGAACTCGAAGCGTTCGTCGTCGAACGCCTTCGGTAGCACGCCTGCGTGCGCCACCAAGTAGTGGTAACGCAGATAGGTGCGCCAACGATCGACGGGCACGGAGGTAAAGAATGCAGCCAGCGATTGCACGGCATCGAGCTCGGCAACGATGAACTCCGGCTGATCGGCCAGGCCTGCCGCAGACAGGAACTCCTGCCACGGATAGTTCTTCGCGAGCGCGCGCAGCTGATCGCCGGTACGCAAGTTGTACGTCAACTCCCGCTCGCGCCGCTTCTCGATCGGCCAGTGCCGCTGCGCGATCTGCGTCTCGAGATCGAGCAGTGCACGCGCCTTCTGCGCCGAATCCGTCTCGCCCGCAAGCGTCAACATGCGTTCGACATGCTCGACGAACTTGGTGCGCAGCTCGACGAACTGCGCGTCCTTCTTCAGGTAGTAATCGCGATCGGGCAGGCTCAAGCCGCCTTGCACGACGATCGCGATGTAACGATCCGGATTCTTCTGGTCGATCGTCACACCGATGTTGACCGGCGTTTCGAGGCCGAGATCGGGACGTCCCAAGAGCCGTGCGATGTCGGCGTGCGTCTTGGCCTCGGCGATTTCCTCGAGTCCCGGCTCGGCTGGCGCCAGACCGGCCTTCTCGATCGCATCGACGTCCAGGAACGCACGATAGAAGTCGTGAACCTTCTGCTCCGGAGAGCCGACCGGCGCTCCGGGTTGTAGCTCTTCGAGAATCGCATGCACTTGATGCTCGGTATCGACGTCGAGCTTCGTGAAGCTGCCCCAGCCAGTCAGGTCCGGCGGAATGGTGTTGGACTCGAGCCATTTGCCGTTGGCGTAACGATAAAAGTCATCGCCCGGCTTCACGCTCGTATCCATGCCCGCCATGTCGAAGCCCCACGAGCCGATGGCTGCTGTGGGTGCCGGCGCAAAACGCGGCGGCCGTTCCGATTTGCTGCATCCGGCCGCGAAGACGATGACCGCCGCCGCGAGCGCGGCCGTGAGTTCTCGATGCATCGAAGGATCCTCGCTGAAAGGTCGGGGAACGATACTGCCGCGCTTTGCATCAACTCAAGCGCAACGATCCGCGAGTCGGCATTGCGGTAACGCGAAACGAGCGGCGTATACAGTTTCGCACCGACCGCTGGTTGCTTACGCTCGAAACGCCGAACCGGACAGGCAAATCGAGGAGCGCCCCATGATGCGAATCGGCGTTTTGGTATGCACTGCACTATGGGCCATTCCGACCGTCGCTGCCGAAGATTTCCGGGTCATGAAGCTCGAGCAGGACGTGCGCAATCTCGAGCGGCAGGTTCAAACGCTGGAGCGGGAAGTCCGTGCGCTTGCTCAAAGCACGCGCTCGCCGGTATCGACATCCGAGCTGGCGCGCTCCGGCCGCGAACCCACGCTCGAGCCGGATCGAACGTGGCTCAGTGCAAGCGCCTGGGATCGAATTCGTATCGGTATGGATGAGCTCGAGGTCATCGAAATCCTGGGCCGTCCGACCGCGGTTCGACCTGCCGAATCCGAGCGCCGTGCGCTGCTGTACACACTGGAGATCGGCACGACCGGCTTCTTGACGGGTTCGGTCGTTTTCGAGAACGGTCAGGTCGTCGACGTGCAAAAGCCAACGCTGCGATAGCCGCGCTAAGACGCCGTGCGCAACACGGCGACGATATCCGTGACGCCGTTGATGACGAACTGCACACCCATGCAGATCAGCAGGAATCCCATGATTCTCGCCGTGGCATTCATGCCGGTCGTGCCCAGTAGACGGTCGAGGCGCGTGGCGGCACGCAGCACGACATAGGAAATGATGGCGGTCACGGCGATACCGACCGCGACGAATATGTGTCCGAAAATGATCGAGCCGCGCTCTTGAATCGTGGAGGACACGCCGATCACGACGGCAATGGAGCCCGGACCGCTCAAAGCCGGCATGGCGAGCGGCGTGAAGGACACATCGGGCTTCTGCAGCGCCTCGGCCTGTTCCTGTTTCGTGATCGGGGGCGATTCGGGAAACAGCATGCGAAAGCCGAGGTAGCTCACGATCATGCCGCCGGCGATCCGCAGCCCCGGTATCGAAATTCCGAAGAAGTTCATGATGAGTCCGCCGGCGATGAGAAAGGTCGTCAGGATGCAGAACATGTAAATGCATGCGCGGCGGACTTGCTGCGTGCGCTCCGCATCCGTCAAGTTGGCGGTGATGGCGGCGACGAGCCCGGCCGCCGAAAACGGATTCACGATCGGCAGCAAAGCGCCGACAGTGCTCAACACGAGCGTGAATCCTTCGACGAACCAGGACATGTGCGGTGGATCGGAGCGAATACTTCGCGAGCAGCCGGGGCGAACATACACGATTGCCTGCGCAATTCGAACTGTGCCGGCGTGATGCGGTTCTCGCGCGATCCATGAGAGGATGCGCGCGATGGCCACGAACCTCGTGCACGACATGTCGACGCAACCGGTTGCCGTCTCGGACCGCGCATCGTTCAAACTCGTCCTGCTGAGCGCGTTATATGCAGCTCAAGGCCTGCCCTATGGTTTCTTCACGCTGGCATTCCCGGTCGTACTGCGCGAAGCCGGCCTGTCGCTGATCGCGATCGGTGCGACATCGCTGTTGTATCTGCCGTGGACGCTCAAGTTCCTGTGGGCACCGTATCTGGATGCGGTACGTAATCGCAGGGCGTGGCTGCTCGCGCTACAGGTCAGCGGCATCGTCGGTGCCTTGGTACTGAGCCAGCTGCCGATCGAGGCGAGTTATGTGCCGATCGCCGTTGCCATTTTCGCGTTCAGTTTCATTGCCGCCTCGCAAGATGTGCTGACGGACGGCCTGGCCGTACGCACGCTCGATTCGCGCGAGCGCGGTCTGGGAAACGGCGTGCAGGTAGGCGCGTACCGCATCGGCATGATTCTCGGCGGCGGCCTGTTGCTGTTCATCTTTGCGCGCACGAGTTGGTCGACGATGTTCGTGTGCATGGCCGTCTTGCTCGCCATCACGACCGTGCCCGTGCTCCTCTATCGCAGTCCGAAGCAAGAGCCGCGTGCCGATATGCCGGCCCGGAAGCTCCCGCTCGAATGGCTCAGACGGCTGCTGATGCCGGGCATGCTCGGCTTCGTGCTGCTCATCTTCTGTTTCCGTTTCGGCGATGCGATGATTTCGACGCTGCTCGGATTGTTCTTGAAGGATCGGCAGGTGAGCACGGAGACGATTGCGCTCATGAAGGGCACGGTGGGATCGGCGACGAGCCTACTCGGCGCGCTGCTCGGCGGCATCTTTACGTTCAAAGTCGGCCGTCGTTTCGCTGTGCTTGCGACCGGCCTCGGTCAAGCGCTTTCCTTCGTGCCGTATTGGATCTCGGCGCTCGGCGTCGGCGGTATCGGCCTGCTCTGGTTCGCAACCGTCGTCGAAGGCATCGTGGGCACAATGGCCACCGTTGCGTTGTTCACGTTGATGATGGATGCGTCGGATCCCGAGCACGCCGGCACGGATTACACCGTGCTTGCAAGCGTGTACGTGCTCGTCAGTTCGGCGGGTCAGCTCGCGGGCAGTGCGATCGCGCAGTTCTTCGGGTACGTAACGACGTTCGGAATCGGTATTGCGCTCACGCTCGCCGGTACGCTCGCCCTGGTGTTCGCCTTGGATCGACGGCCAATGCCGGCGCGCGTTGCGGAGGTCTGGAAGACGCCGGTTCGTGCTGCGTAGCTGAGCGGGCGCAGCGCTCAATCGACCTGCGCGAGATCCGGTGCCCGAAGCTCTGCGTTTTCCGCCAGCGGCAGCTCGACGAAGAATCTCGCCCCCTGACCCGGTGCGCTGTCCGCCCACACGCGTCCGCGCATGCGTTGCACCGCCTTGCGTACGAGCGCAAGCCCGATGCCGGTCCCGGGATAGCGCTCATCGCGATGCAGACGATGAAAGATTTTGAAGATCTGTTCGTGATGGGCCATGTCGAAGCCGATCCCATTGTCCTCGATTTCGAGCACGACCGTTTCGCCGCTGCGTCTGGCATACACGCGCAAGCGAGCATCGGGGATCGCGCGCGAATACTTGAGCGCGTTCTCGATGAGATTGCGCAGCACGAGCATGAGCCCCTCGGCATCGACCTTCAACGTCAAGGGCTCGACATCGACTTGTACATGAACGCTGCGCCGCTGGATCTCGTCGGCGTAGTGCGCGAGCGCGGCCTTGACCGCTGCCTGCAAGTCCACCGCGGTGACGCTGAGCTGCCTGCGCTCCATGTGCGAATAGGCGAGCAAGTCGTCGATCAGCTCGGCCATCGTCAGCGCGCCTTTACCGATGCGCTCGATGTATCGCTGGATGTCCGGCGGGGCGCCCGGTCCCAAGTGCTCGCGAAGCATGTGTGCGAAACCGTTGATCGTACGCAGCGGCGCTTTCAAGTCGTGCGCAACTGCGTAAGCGAAACTTTCCAGCTCGCCGTAAGCCCGTCCGAGCTCGGTCGTTCGCTGAGCAACGCGCCGCTCGAGCTGCACATTGAGCTCGCGATACCGGCTTTCGCTTGCTTGCAGCTCTGCGTTCGCGACCGCGAGCTGCCGGTTGGCACGAATCAGTTCTTCGTTCAGACGTTGCGCTTCATCGTGAATCCATGCTTCTCGAACGCCCAGAATCACGGCAAACAGGATGAAGAGCACGGCAGCGATCCCGAGCGTGCGGGGAGAGGCGTGCGGGGCCGTAATCAGCACGACGATGACCATGACGGCGATCAGCAACGCAGGGATCACCGCTTCGAGCCAGCGCTCGCGCGCGAGCATGCGATGCGGCATCTCGACGCTCGGATGCGCATCCAGCCAAAGGCGCTCGTGCGCCGCGCAACTCAGGAAACAGAAGACGACGGTCCAGCTTGCATTGACCGGACCGTTCGGAGAGTAGCTCTCGGTCAGAACCGAGTACGAATAAATCAGGTTCGTCAGCGAATACACGCCCGCGCCCGCGACGATCAGCAGCATCGAGGTCCAAACCCGATTCCAGCGATAGGTGCACAGCGCGAACAACGCGACGAGAAACGTGCCGGCCAGTAGCCCGCTGTGCACGGCGCCGACGAAGACCACGGCGCCGGAGGCGGCGGTGCTCGACACCGGTTCCAGCAGTCCCAAGACGCCGGTTGCAGCCAAACAGCACACGACCAGCCCGACATTGCCCAAGTGTTTCGGCGCGAGCGGTTCGGTGCCGCGCACTTCGGGCAGGTTCAAGATGCCGGCAATGAGACACACGGCAAACAATGCGTAGAAGAGCTGCGCGACGTTCGGAAACGTCACCGGCTGCCCGAGCACGAGTTGCTGGACATCCCAAAAGAGCTGGCCGACGAACCAGCTTGCGCAGCCGAGCGCAATCCACCGCCATCCCTTGCGTGCCGACGCCGAAACGCGCTTGGCCGTCTTCGCACACAGCAGAAGGGCAATGAACGAGGCGAAGGTCCAGGTCAGGTCGTTGATCCAGATCGCCGCCGCAGGCGTGACGATCGAAATAGCCACGACATGCGCGACGATTGCGACTCCCCAAGCATAGGCCACGACCCACCGAGCGCCGGGTCGTGCCATGGACTCGACAGGTTGCGGCTCTGCAGTCATCGGCCTAAGGGGATCGCGTGTTCACTGCGCCAACTGTCACGGAATTCGACGATCAGTCGGCTGCATCGCCATCCGCTTGATCGCCGGCATCGATCACGACGACGGTGACGTTGTCGCGCGCACCGGCGGCCAGCGTGGCATCGATCAGCGCCCTGGCGCTTTCGTTCACTGCGCCGCGTCCGAGGATCTCGGCGATTCGTTCGCCCGACAATTCGCGCGTGAGTCCGTCCGAGCACAACAAATACCGGTCTCCAAGCCTCACGCGTTCGCGCCGGATCGCAAGCTCGAGCGTTTGTTCGCCGCCGACTGCGCGAGTAATGGCATGGTCGGCGTCATCGCTGAGCGCTCCTTCGATTTGCAACTCGGACGCCCAGGTGTGATCGGTCGTGAGCTGCACGAGCTGGCCGTCGCGCAGGCGATAGGCGCGGCTGTCGCCGGCCCACAAGAACGCACAGGAAGTTCGCTGGGCGATCATGATGACAACGGTGCTGCCGCTGAAGACCGGATCGACCGGCCGCACCGCGGCTGCATAGAGCTTTGCGTTCACCTCGCTCATGCGCTCCTGCAAGTGTTCGAGCGCGTCGTCGAGCTTGCCGCGTATCTCGAACGAGCTCAGTGCATCGCACACCATGCGACTTGCGACATCGCCGTCGCGATGCCCGCCCATGCCATCGGCAACGGCCCACACGCACGCATCGCTACGATCGACGAAGGCGTCCTGGTTCGTCGGCCGCACACGCCCCGTATCGGTGAGCCCGGCCGACGTATAAACAGGATGGATGTCGGCTTCCACCACCGTGTCTTCGAACACGTGTATCTCCCTTCCGCATCGCGTGCCTGCCCTACGGCGGCACACGGCCTATTTCTGGCGATTGCGCGCTAGCGCTTGCAGGCGCTGCAGCTGATCTTCGTACGCCCTTCCGAATTCTTCGACGAACAACGCGCGGAAGCTGGCATCCGCGTTCTGCGTCATCTCGGTGTATTTGTCCCGGTACAGATCCCAGTAACGGAGCTTCGCAGGTACGCCGAGGATGGAACCCTTCTTCATTTGGCGATCGAATTCCTGCTGCAAGCGCGCGGGATCGAATTGCGCCAGCACGGCTTCGAATGCAACGCGCATCGCCGCGACGACGGCCGCCTGGTGATCGCGCAGATCGCGCAGGGCCTCATCGAATGCAGCCGGCGGGGAGAGATATGCCGGGTTGCGTTTGACCAGCAGGTTGTGGAACGCGTCCTCGACGTTCGCGGAGAACTTCAATGGATTGTTGTGCTGCGGCTTGAATGCCGTGCCGGGCAGCCGTAAGTCGTCCTTCACTCGCTCGCGTGCGCGCAGCGCCTCCATGATCCCTTCGAGCGACGTGCGCAAGACTTCACCCAACGTCTGAGCCAATTCGACCGAAGGCTCGACAGCTTCGATACCGGCTGCAGCCAGTAGCGCTTGCAGCGGCTCGTCGCTCTGCGCATGCGGCGCCGGACGAGTGGGCGCCGGTTTCGCTTGCGGTGCGGCATGCGTGCGAACGACCGGGCGTTCGTTGACCTGAGCAACAGTCGCGGTCGACTCGGCCTCGTCCTCGAACCATTCGGTGCGCGATTCGTCCGGTTCGGCTCGAAGACTCGCCGTGCGGTCCTCTTCCCTGTCCAGCATCGCGACGGTCTTGTCGACGTGTCCGCCGAACGCATGGGCCTTCAGCAGATCGAGCGGATCGTTCGCTTGCGCAGCGTCGCGACGCGGCTTTTCGATCCGCACCTGAATGCAATACGTATCGATGTAGAGTCGATCGCCATCCTTGAGCTGATAGGCCTGGGTACGCGGGATACGATTATCGGGCGAGTTCACGAACACACCGTTCGTGCTCGTGTCTTCCACGAAGAACTTACCGTTGAGATATCGGATCAGAGCGTGACGACCGGAGACGTAGGGGTCGGGGAAGACCCAATCGTTGTCCGGCAACCGACCGATCGTCCCGCCGATGGAATCGAAGACCTTGCGCCTCGCAGGGCCCAGAACTTCGGCCTGCTCGCCCATTACTTCCAGCGTGAGGATCATGAGCGCCTACAATCCCTGATGTGCGAAGAGATCCGGTAATGAAAGCCGATGCAGTAGCCTGTCAGTATCGGCCATAGGTCTGCAACAATAATGCGTCTTGGAGCACATTTCGCCGGGGATCGCCTATGACGAGATCTCTGCCTTTTCTTGCCGCATCCCTGTTCTGCCTTATGGTCAGTGGGATCGGGCATGCCGAACCGCTGGTAACAGAGGGGTTCATCAACGCGCCGGTCGAGGAAGTCTGGCGGCTGTTCACGACTTCCGAGGGGTTCAAGGCCACCGGGGTCGCCCATGCGGAGGTGGACCTGCGCATCGGCGGCTACATTCGCACGCACTACGATCCGAAGGGAAGCCTCGGCGATCCCAATACGATCGAGAACGAAATCCTGGCTTACGATCCGGGGCGGATGCTGGCGCTGCGCATCAAGCGCGCGCCCGCGGATTTTCCGTTCAAGAACGCCATGCAAGGCACCTGGACGGTCATCTATCTCGAGCCCGCCGGGACCATGACCCGGGTGCGCATCGTCGGTCTTGGTTACTCGGACGATTCCGAATCGCAGGCCATGCGCGAGTTCTTCGCGAAAGGCAACCGCGCCACACTCGACCTGATGGCCAAGCCTTATTGGCCGAAGTGCACCAGCTGTGTGCAAGAGCAGCCCTGATGAGGCTTCGCGCGTGCCTCCGCTTTTCCCCTCGGGCGGCTTGACTGGACATGCCGGTGATCGTTGAGTTTGCAACTCTCAGGCAGTCTTGAAATGGATCGCAATTACATCGAACGCGAACACATCGTCGATCGCTACCTGGCCGGCGAGCTCACGGTGCGAGAGGCCCGCGAGTTCGAAAAGTACTGCCTCGAGCATCCGCAGTTCTTGAACAGCTTGCCGATACCCGTGCGGCTCAAAGCGCGGCTTTCGCGCCGGCCGCTCGAGGACAGCGAAACAGGCATCTTTCCGGCGATTCCGTCGAGCACCACCCATGCGGCGTTGCGGGCAGCCGAAGAAGGCTTCGACGACGATGAAGACGACGAGGAGCCCGAACCGTCGGCCGGTCGGGTCGTTGCCGGCGGCGCAAACCGCTTCGTCGTATTCGGGCTCATCTTCGCGCTCATTGCAGCCATCGCGGGACTGATTGCGTATGCCGTGCAAGCAGGAAAGCTTGCGAACGAGCTGGACGATGTGAAACGCCAAAGCCAGTCCTTGCAGATGCAGGCGCCCGGCAGCGTACAGACCTATCGTCTGAAACTGAGCCGCAATAAACCTTCCTCCCCCACGGTGTCGATCGGTTGGCCGAACCCACCGCAATTCATGGATCTGCACGTCGACGTGACCGAGGGCCGCTACACCACATTTCAGATCACGATCGACAAAGCGGACGGCACGCGTGTGATGCAGATCCGGCGCATCTCGCGCGATTCGAACAAAGAGCTACGTCTTGCGCTCAATTCTTCGGCGTTCGGTCCAGGGAATTACTTGCTGCGATTCGACGGCTACAACTGGCGCGGACAGACGGAAGAGATCGGGTGGGCGATGTTAGGGCTGCAGTGAAGAAAGGACGTGGGGCGCGGGGCCTGGGGCTCGAGGCTACAGGCAATAGCGAGCGCGCTGAGCTCTGGCAAGAGCTAATAGTTGACTGTGGACGGTTGACAGCGAGACGGGCGAACGCGCGCTTCAGCCTTCAGCCTGCAACTTTACGCGCCGGGCTACCCTGCGCGTAAAGTTGCAATGGGCGGATGACTCACCACCGACCGCGTCGCCAACGTGCCGCTCACGCCGACGAGCAATGTGCCCGAAATGAGGCCAACGGCCCACACGAGCGGATCGAAGGTGTAATCGAGATCGAAGAGTCGTTTCGCGAGGAAATAGCCTGCAGCGCTCGCGCCGAGCGCCGCGAGCGTTCCCGATAACAAGCCGAGCGTGGCGAACTCTGCGGCGACGCCTTGGAAAACGACACGGCGGCTTGCTCCGAGCGTGCGCAACATCGCGCTTTCGTAGCGACGTTCGTCGCGCGTAGCCTGAATCGCGGCGAGCAGCACCGTGATACCGGCGAGCAATGTGAATCCGAAAACGTATTGAACCGCAAGCGTCGCCTTGTCCATCACGCCGCGTACTTGCGTAATGATCGCTTCGAGATCGATTGCGGTGACTTCCGGGAAACTGCGCGTGAAGTCGATCATCATCGAACGACGATCCTCCGGAATGTTCACGGCCGTGATGTACGTGCCGGCGGCATCGTCGAGCACGCCGGGCGAGAACACCATGAAGAAGTTCGGTAGGAACGTATCCCAGCGCACTTCGCGGAAATTCGCCACGCGTGCCGTGACGATCTCGCCCGCGACGTCGTAGGTGAGTCGATCGCCCAACTTGAGCCCGAGATTGCGTGCCAGCTCGATCTCCACCGACACGCGCGGTCCGCCGCCATCGCCTTCGCGCCACCAGCGTCCTGCAACGATCCTGTTGCTCGCTTGCGGCTCGTGCGCCCACGTCAGGTTCGCCTCGCGTTCGACGAACTCGCGGCCGCGATCGGTCGGCAGTCGCAGCTCGCTCACCTTCGTGCCGTTGATCTCCACGAGCCGCGCACGAACCATCGGCACGAGATCAGGGACCGGAAGCTGCCGATCGGCGAAAAACGCGCGCATCGGCTCCGCCTCGTCGGCACGAATGTTGATCATGAAATAGTTCGGCGCATCGGGAGGCAGGCTCGCACGCCACTCTTCCATCAAGTCGCGTCGCACGACACCGAGCAACAACAGCACCATCAATCCCAGACCGAACGCGATGATCTGAATGACGCTGTCCCGGCCGCGACGTGCGATGTTCGCCATGCCGTAGCGCCATGCTACGCCGACGCTGCCGCGCAGGTGCGTCAAACCGCGCACGAGCAACCACCCTGCGCCGAACAGCACCGCGAACGTGCCGGCCGTCGCAAGGATCACGTAGACGAGCAACTCGAAATCGCGCAACAGCCACCACAGCAGTCCCACGAGCGAACCGAGTGCCGTGCCGTACACCGTGACGTACCTCAGCGGCGGCGGCTCGAGATTGCGCCGCAACACGCGCGCCGGCGGGACGTGCCGAAGTTGTAGGAGCGGCGGCAGCGCAAAGCCGACGAGCATCAACAGGGAAGTCGTGAGCCCGAGCGCTGCGGGCGCGAGCGACGGTTGGGGCAGCTCGCCTCGAACGAGATCGCGAAGCAGCGTCGCTATCCCGGCCTGCGCGGCGTAGCCGATCAACGATCCTATGACACCTGCGGCAACCGCGAGCATCGCAAGCTCCAGCACGCTGATCTGCAACACCAACCGTTGCGGTGCGCCCATGGCCTTCATCAAGGCCGCCGTGTCGAGATGTCGAGCGACATAGCGGCGGGCCGCAATTGCGACTGCGATGGCCGCGAGCAGGATCGTGACGAGCGCCGACAAGCTCAGGAACCGTCCGGCGCGATCGATCGCCGAACTGATTTGGGGACTGGCGTCGGCCAGATCGGAAATGCGCTCGCTGCGCGTTTTGCGCGCTTCGAGCTCCTGCTTGAACTTTGCGATCGTTTCCGGATCGCCGGCAAACAATGCCGCGTAGCCGATTCGGCTGCCGGTGCGATCGAGCGCGGTCTGCGGCAGCTCATCGAGCCGCATCAGCAACGTCGGCGCAAGATCGACGAATGCCGATCCTTGATCGGGACGGTATTCGAGCACCTTTGAGATCGTGAGCTCCTTCGAGCCGACGCGCACGCGATCGCCCACTTTCGCTCCGAGCTGTGCCATCACGCGCGACTCGAGCCACGCTTCGCCCTCGCCTGGGATGCGATCGATCTCCACGCCCTTGGCGAAAGGCTCGTCGGCAACACGAACGCGGCCGCGCAGGGGATAGTTGTCGGTCACCGCGCGGATCGCAGTGAGCGCACTTTCCTCGCCGACGAATACGACGCTCGGAAATGTCGCGAGCTCTGCCGTCTGCAAACCGGCTTCCTCGGCCATGCGGAAATAATCGCGGCTGATCGGATTGCTCGATCGCAGACGCAAATCCGCTGCGAGCACCTCGCCTGCTTGTTGGTCGACGGCACGGCTGACGCGGTCCGTGAAAAAACCGACGGCCGTCAACGCCGATACCGCAACGAGCAGCGCCAGCATGAGTACGCGCAGCTCGCCCGACTTGCCGTCGCGGGCCAGTGCGAGAACGGCCAGGCGCAGCGCTCTCATACGATTCGTCCGGCTTCGATATGGATGATGCGCTCGCAACGTTTGGCGATCCCTTGATCGTGCGTGACGATGACCAGCGTCGTGCGCATGTCGCGATTGAGATCGAACAACAGATTCATGATGCGCTCGCCGGTTTGCGCGTCGAGGTTGCCGGTCGGCTCGTCTGCGAACAGCACCGCCGGACGGGTCACGAACGCACGGGCGATCGCCACGCGCTGCTGCTCGCCGCCGGAAAGTTGACGCGGATAATGTCCTTGCCGGGCCGTCAGATTGACCTTTGCGAGCACCTCGGCTGCCGCTGCCCGCGCGTTGGGCTGACCCGCCAGCTCGAGCGGCAGCATGACGTTTTCGATCGCCGTGAGCGACGGCACCAAATGAAAACTCTGAAATACGAATCCGACATGACGAGCGCGAACGGCTGCGCGGCCGTCCTCGTCCAATGCCGTGAGCTCTGCGCCGTTGAGCCAGATGCGGCCGCTCGTGGGCTCGTCGAGTCCGGCCAGTAATGCGAGCAGCGTGGATTTGCCCGCGCCCGAGGCACCGACGATCGCCACCGTCTGGCCTGCAGTAATGCTTACATCGACGTCCGCGAGGATGGTCAGCGTTCCTTCCGGACTGCTAACCTGCTTGGTGAGTTTTTCCGCTTTGAGGACCGGTTCCGCAATGCTCATGTGGAGTTCTTGGTCGCGATGGCTTCGGCGTCTGGAATCGTCGCTCAGGTCGCTGTCCGGTTTGCTCGTGCGCTCGGTTTGCATGGCGACAGCCGGCTGTGTCCTTCTCGTCGGTCCTTTCCAGTGGGCCGCCCCTGCAAACGCTGAGAAGCCCGCGATTCTGGTCGTCGGAGACAGCCTGAGCGCCGGCTACGGAATGGCGGTGGATGCGACCTGGGTCGCGCTGCTCGAGCGCAGACTGGCGCAAGAAGGGTACGGGTACCGCGTCGTGAATGCCAGCGTCAGCGGCGATACGACCGGCGGCGCGCTGAACCGCCTGCCTCGCGCCCTGGAGCTTCACAAACCTGCGATCGTGATCCTCGAGCTCGGCGGTAACGACGGGCTGCGCGGCTTGCCGCTCAAACAGGTTCGGGCGAACTTCGAAGCCATGCTCACAAAGATTCAAGCACATGGAGCGAAACCCCTATTGATCGGCATGCGCATCCCGACCAACTATGGCCCGGAATACGCCGACCGTTTCCATGCTTTGTACGGGGAGCTCGCGAAACAGTACGACGTGCCGCGCGTGGAGTTCTTTCTCGATAACGTGGCACTCGATCCCGAGCTCATGCAAGCCGACGGAATTCATCCGAACGCGAAAGCGCAACCCATTCTGCTCGACAACGTGTGGCCGGTGTTGAAGCCGCTGCTACGCAAGTAAAACGGGGAATCGATGGAGAAGATCTGGCTCAAGAACTATCCGCCCGGCGTTCCTGCCGAAATCAATCCGGACGAGTATCCGTCGCTCGTCCACATGTTCGACGAAAGCATCGAGCGTTTCGCCGATCGACCCGCCTTCACGAGCATGGGGCGCACGATCGACTACGCGACGTACGAGCGGCTGTCGCGCGATTTCGCTGCATACCTGCAAAACGTCGCGGGTCTGCAGAAAGGCGATCGCATCGCACTCATGCTGCCGAACGTCTTGCAGTATCCGATTGCCGTGTACGGCGCGTTGCGCGCGGGGTTGACGGTCGTCAACACCAATCCCCTCTACACGGCGCGCGAGCTCGAGCATCAGCTCAAAGATTCCGGCGCCAAGGCCATCGTGATTCTCGAGAACTTCGCGCACACGCTCGCCGAAGTCATCGAGCACACGGAGCTGTCGCACGTCATCGTGACGGCCGTCGGCGACCAGCTCGGCTGGCCGAAATCGTCGATCGTCAATTTCGTCGTGCGTCGCGTACGCAAACAGGTTCCGCGCTGGGAGCTGCCGCACTACGTCGAGTTCAACACTGCGTTGGCTGAGGGGCGATATCGGCAGTTCGCGCCCGTTGCGGTCGGTCCCGAGGACCTCGCGTTCCTGCAATACACGGGCGGCACGACGGGCGTCGCCAAGGGCGCGATGCTCACTCATCGCAACATCGTCGCGAACGTGCTGCAGGCCTCCGCCTGGATCGGCACTGAAGCGCGTTACGGCGAAGACGTCGTCATCACCGCACTGCCGCTGTATCACATCTTTGCGCTCACCGGTAATTTGATGGTGTTCGTGAAGTTCGGCGCGCAGAACATTCTCATCGCCAATCCGCGCGACTTCCCGGCGTTCGTCGCCGAACTGAAGAAGTATCGGTTCACGTACATGAGCGGCGTGAACACGCTGTTCAATGCGTTGCTCCACACGCCCGGATTCTCCGAAGTCGATTTCAGCAACCTGCGAATCACGCTCGGCGGCGGCATGGCTGTGCAGCGCTCGGTCGCCGAACACTGGAAGAAAGTGACCGGCAACGTGCTGACCCAGGCGTGGGGGCTCACCGAAACCTCGCCGGCGGTCTGCGTGAATCCGTTCGGACCGGAGCACGATTTCAACGGCTCGATCGGGCTGCCGATTCCTTCGACCGAGGTCAGCATTCGCGACGATGCGGGCAACGAGCTCGGTATCGGCGAGATCGGCGAAATCTGCGTGCGCGGACCGCAGGTCATGCGCGGCTATTGGAATCGTCCCGAGGAGACCGCCGAAGTGATGCTGCCGGGCGGCTGGTTGCGCACGGGAGATATCGGCCGCATCGACGAAGAGGGTTACGTCTACATCGAAGACCGCAAGAAGGACATGATCCTGGTGTCGGGCTTCAACGTGTATCCGAACGAAGTGGAGGCTGTCATCGCAGCACACCCCGGCGTGCTCGAGGTCGCCGCCGTTGCGCAACCGGACGAGCGCTCCGGCGAGGCGGTGGCGCTGTTCATCGTCAAGAAGGATCCGAATCTGACCGAGCAGCAGGTCATCGACTACGCACGTTCGCAGCTCACCGGCTACAAAGTGCCGCGACACGTGTATTTCCGCGACGAGCTACCGAAAACGAATGTCGGAAAGATCCTGCGGCGAGCGTTGCGTGACGAGCTGCGCGCGAGCGTCCAAGGCTAAAGCAGGCTGTAGGCTGTAGACTGTAGGCTGTAGGAAGAAGATCGCGCGGTGCGCTGCACTTTACCCCTAGCCGCAGGGGGAATTGTTGCGACGCGCCTCGCCGTCGACTCTCCAGCAACTATCAACTCTAGCCAGCGCCAGTGCCCAGAGCCCAAGGTGGCGTGTAGCCTCTGCCTTCAGACTTCGGTCTTCAGCCTTCAGTCTTCAATATGTCTCAACTCCAAAACGACCTGCTCCTACGCGCTCTGCTTCGCCAACCCGTGGACCGCACGCCTGTGTGGATGATGCGCCAAGCGGGTCGCTATCTGCCCGAGTACCGCGCGACGCGCGAGCGTGCGGGCAGCTTCTTGAACTTGTGCATGACGCCGGAGCTGGCGTGCGAGGTGACGTTGCAGCCGATTGCACGCTATCCCCTCGACGCCGCGATTTTGTTCTCCGACATTCTGACGATTCCGCATGCGCTCGGGCTCGGACTGCAGTTCGAGACGGGCGAGGGTCCGAAGATCGAGCGGCCGGTGCGATCGCGCGCGGATGTGCGCAAGCTCGCCGTGCCCGATCCGTTGGTCGAGCTCCGCTACGTAATGGACGCCGTCGCGCTGATTCGCCGCGAGCTGAACGGCAAAGTTCCGCTGATCGGCTTTGCGGGCAGCCCATGGACGGTCGCGACGTACGTGGTGGAAGGCGGCAGCTCGCGCGAGTTCTCGCGCATCAAGGCGATGATGTACGACACGCCCGAAGTGCTGCACGAGCTGCTCGACGTGCTCGCGCGTTCGACTTTGCTTTATCTCAACGCACAGATCGAATCGGGTGCGCAAGCCATCATGATTTTCGACACTTGGGGCGGCGTGCTCACGCCGAGTCAGTACCGCGAGTTCTCGTTGCACTACATGGCTTTCATTCTCGATGGACTGACTCGCGAGCGCGAAGGCCGGCGGATCCCGACGATTCTGTTCACGAAGGGCGGCGGCGCATGGTTGAGCGTGATGGCGGAGACTTCTTGCGATGCGCTCGGCGTGGATTGGACAACCGACCTTGCGACCGCGCGCACGGCGGTGAACGATTCGAAGGCCCTACAAGGCAATCTAGATCCTTCGTGTTTGTACGCTTCGCCGGCTCGCATTCGCGAAGAAGTCGCCCGCGTTCTGGCGAGTTACGGCCACGGCCACGGCCATGTCTTCAACCTCGGCCACGGCATTCATCCGCAGATTCCGCCCGAGCACGCCGGTGCGATGATCGAGGCGGTGCATGAGCTCAGCCCGCAATACCATAGGCTGAAGACTGAAGGCTGAAGACTGAAGGTAGGGCGCGCTCGCGCGCGTGCTCGCCTCCCCTTGCGGGACGCCGATCCAACGCATCCTGCGTTCGCGGCATTCGTACGTCCCGCACATCAAGGCAGGCCCCGGTAGGACTCTTCGCACGTGACAAGGTCAAGGACAGCGCGTTCCGGTCTTCAGCCTTCAGTCTGGCGCTCAAACGCGTTGCGTTCGAGCGCTTCAGCTGCGCTTCGCCGGATCGAACAGGCGCTCGTACTCGAGAATCGCGAAGCGGTCGGTCATGCCGGCAATGTAATCGGCGACGGCGCGCGCACGGCCGTCGTCGCCTGATTGGCTCTCCATGTCGCGCGCGGCTTCGTAATGCTCGGTCGGCAACAGCTCCGGGCGTTCGAAGAACGCTTCGAACAAGCGTTTGACCACGGTTTGAGCCTTGCTCGTCATTCGCAGCACGCGGTAATGGCGATAGACGCGGTCTCGCAGGAACCGTTTCAGCTCCTGATGCTCAGCGGCGATTTCGTCGCTGAATCCGACGAGCGGCTGGGACATTTGTCTGACCGCATCGATATCTGCAGGATCGGCGTCAAGGATCGCCGCGTTCGTCGTTTCGATCAGATCGGTCACGACGCGATTGATCATGCGGCGCACGACTTCGTGCACCAGGCGGCGGCCGCTGACTTCGGGAAACGCCGCGACGACCGCTTCGAACTCGCGCCGAAACAGCGTGACGTCGCGCAGCTCGTCGATGGTGATCAGCTCGGCGCGCACGCCGTCGTCCAGATCGTGATTGTTGTACGCGATCTCATCGGCGAGGTTGGCGATCTGCGCCTCGAGCGAAGGCTGCTGACGTTTGATGAACCTCTCGCCAAGCTCGCCGAGCTTGCGCGCGTTGTTGAGCGAGCAATGTTTGAGGATACCTTCGCGCGTCTCGAACGTGAGGTTGAGCCCGGGAAAGGCCGCGTAGCGTTCCTCGAGCTCGTCGACGACCCGCAACGATTGCAGGTTGTGCTCGAAACCGCCGTAGGGCCGCATGCATTCGTTCAATGCGTCCTGCCCAGCATGGCCGAACGGCGTGTGCCCCAAGTCGTGCGCGAGACAAATGGCCTCGGCAAGCGTTTCGTTCAGCCGCAGCGCTCGGGCAATCGTGCGCGCGATTTGCGCAACTTCGATGGAATGCGTCAGTCGCGTGCGATACAGATCGCCCTCGTGATTGACGAAAACCTGGGTCTTGTAGACCAGGCGGCGAAATGCCGTCGAATGGATGATCCGGTCGCGATCGCGCTGGAACTCGCTGCGCAGCGCGGGCGCTGGTTCGGGAAACCGCCGTCCGCGCGTGCGCTCGTCGAAAGCCGCATACGTCGCGAGTGAATATGACATGACGCGTGCTCCGTGACGTTCCGGAGTTTCAAGCACCCAAAGCCGCTCGCACGCGCGAGCCTTCAGCCGAAATGGGCCTGTAGCGTATCGAGCAATGCCTGCCGCGGATAGTCGCTCACGACGTCCGCTTGTCCGAGCTTGCGCAGCAGCACGAGGCGTATTTGGCCCTTCAAGACTTTCTTGTCCATCCCCATGAGCTCGTAGGCGCGGTCGACGCCGATGCGCGGTGCATCGACGGGCAGTTCGAAGCGGCGCAGAAGCGCTACCGCGCGCTCCACGTCGGCGGACGTCAACCAACCGAGCCGGGCGGACATTTCCGCAGCCATCACCATGCCGGTAGCAACCGCTTCGCCGTGCAGCCATTCGCCGTAGCCGGTCGCCGTTTCGATGGCATGACCGAACGTGTGGCCGAGGTTCAGGATCGCGCGTAAGCCTTGTTCGCGTTCGTCCGTTCCGACAACCGCCGCTTTGATTTCGCACGAGCGTCGCACGGCGTACACGATCGCTTCCGGTTCGCGCGCGTTGAGCGCCGCTACCTGGCGTTCGAGCCATTCGAGAAATTCGCGGTCGTAGATCAGGCCGTATTTGACGACTTCCGCAAGACCCGCGCGATATTCCCGCTCCGGCAGCGTTGCAAGCGTATCGATGTCCGCAATAACGGCCTTCGGCTGATGGAAGGCACCGATCATGTTCTTGCCTTGCGGATGATTGACCGCCGTCTTACCGCCGACCGAGGAATCGACCTGCGCAAGCAAGGTCGTCGGAAGCTGCACATAGTCGATGCCGCGTTGATAGCAGGCAGCCGCGAATCCGGCCATGTCGCCGACAACGCCGCCGCCGAGCGCCAGGACCGCAGCATCGCGATTGAACCGGCCCGTCACGAGCGCATCGAGAATCTTTGCGAAGCCGTCGAGCGTCTTGTACTGCTCCCCGTCGGGCAGCACGACCGACCCGATGCGGCGAGCGCCGAGCGCTTGCGTCAAAGGCGCCAGGTAAAGCGGCGCGATGGTCTCGTTGGTGACGATCAACACGTCGCGGGCACGAATGTGCGAATCCAAAAGATTCGCATCGGTGAGCAGACCGGGGCCGATGACGATCGGATAACTGCGCTCGCCCAGATCGATATTGACCTCGGCGCGTATCGAAGAGGCTGTCACGAACGTCTCCTGCCGGTCAGCCGCTGCACGATTTCGTCCGCAACCGCGCGCACGTGTCGTCCGTCGGTTTCCACGGTGATTTCGGCGATGGATTCATACAAAGGGGCACGTTGCGCCATCAGCTCTCGCAAGCGTTGCTCCGGATCGTCGGTATAGAGCAGAGGTCGTTGCCGGCCATGTTTCGTACGCTCGAGCTGTTGCTCGACGCTCGTCTTCAGATAGACGACGTGGCCGCGCGACGCAAGGTGTGCACGATTGTCGGGGTGCAGGATTGCGCCGCCGCCTGTGGCGATGACGACGCCGTCGAGCTGCGTGAGCGCGTCGATGACCTCGCGCTCGCGTTCGCGGAAACCCGCTTCGCCCTCGCGCTCGAAGATGTAGGGGATATCGACGCCGGTCCGACGCTCGACCTCTGCATCGCTGTCGTGGAACGTCAGGTGCAATTGCTTTGCGAGCTGGCGGCCGACCGCGGTTTTACCGGCGCCCATGGGACCGATCAAATAGACGTTCCGGTTTTGGTTCATGCAAAAACAAACGCGGCCGCATTACTGCGGCCGCGTATTGTCTGTCTATCGGCTGACCGGGGCAAATTTGTTGCACCGGCCTCCGATCGGTCAGTACAGGCTCGCGCCTTCGCGCAGGATGCGCGGCGTCACGAAGATCAGGAGCTCGTCCTTGTTGTCGGTCTTCGTAGTCGACTTGAAGAGCCGGCCAAGCACCGGGATATCGCCGAGGAGCGGCACCTTTTGCTCGCCTTCGCGGCGCTCGGTCTCGAGAATGCCGCCGAGCACAATGGTCTGACCGTCGTTCACGAGCACCTGCGTAACGATCTCGCGCTTGTCGATACTCGGAACGAAGCCACCGGTTGCGCTCGCCACGAGCTGACCGACGCTGTCCTTCGAAACCGTCAGGTCGAGAATCACGCGGTTGTCGGGCGTGATCTGCGGCGTGACCTTGAGGCTCAAGACCGCCTTCTTGAACGAGGTCGTCGTCGCGCCGCTGGACGAAGACTCCTGATACGGAATCTCGACACCCTGCTCGATCGTGGCCTCGCGGCGATTTGCCGTGATCAGGCGCGGCGAAGAAATGATCTCGCCGCGACCCTCGGCTTGCGCAGCCGACAACTCGAGGTCGACGATGTAGTCGGAATCGAGCAGCGTCATCGCCAGACGGCCGGCCGGATTCGAAACCGGCAAATTGACCATGTAGCGCGTGTCCGGATCCCCCTGGACGAAGCCCGGCGTACCGCGCAAGTCAGGACGCGCACGCGTGAGGATGTACTCGTCATCCTCGGTCACGTACGGGCTGCCGCCGATGATGCCGCCGCCTTCACTGCCGCCGTGATCGAACGCTGCGGTCGTACCGAAGCGAACGCCCAGCTCGCGGCTGAAGTCGTCGTTCACGATCACGATGCGCGCTTCGATCATGACCTGGCGAACCGGGATGTCGAGCGTCGAGACGAGTCGGCGGATATCCGCGAGCCGCTCTGCGGTGTCCTGCAAGAGCAGGGTGTTGGTGCGCTCGTCGATCGTGACGCTGCCACGCTCCGACAATAGCGAGTTCCCGGAGCGCGCCTTGATCAGGGCGGCCAAGTCGGCAGCCTTCGCATAATTGACCTGCAAGTACTCGGTGCGCAGCGGAGCAAGCTCCTGCACTTCCTTACGAGCGGAGAGCAGCTCCTTTTCCCGGGCGGCAATTTCCGCGGCCGGTGCAACGTACATCACGTTGCCTTCCTGACGCATGTCGAGACCCTTCGTGCGCATCACGATGTCGAGAGCCTGATCCCACGGCACGTTCTGCAACCGCAGCGTGACGCTGCCGCGCACGGAATCGCTGATTACCATGTTCTGGCCGGCCGTATCGGCCAAGAGCTGCAGCACTGCGCGCGTTTCGATGTCTTGGAAATTCAGCGTGAGCCGCTCGCCGGTGTATTCCTTCTGGTCCTCGAGTCCCGGCGGAAGCTTCACGACGGGTTTGAACTCGATCGTGTAGACGTTATCGGACTGATACGCGAGATGCTCGTAATCGCCCGTGGCGTTCACGACCAGCCGGGCCGAATCGCCGACGCGCAGCACGTCGACCGAGTTCACCGGCGTGGCGAAATCGACGACGTCGAGACGTTGCAGCAACGTGTCGGGCACCGAGGTACGCGCAAAATTCACCACGACACGGCCGCCTTCCTGACGCAGATCGGCCGGCACTTTGGCATCGGTGAGCTCGACGATCACGCGGCCGGATCCGTCGCTGCCGCGGCGGAAATCGACGTTATTGATGGTGCGTGAGCCGCTGACAGCTGCGGCAGCAGCGCGAGCTGCCGGAGCGGGCGCTGCCGCCGTCGCTGCAGTACTCACACTGCCGGTGCCCAAGCTCACGATGATCGAATTGCCCTGAACGCGTGTCTCATAAGGAACGAGGCTATCGACGTTCAGTACGACGCGCGTACGGCCGTTCGCTTCGGCGACGTTGACCGTATCGAGCACGCCTTGCTTGACGTCGATGCGACGCGAGCTCAGCGCCACCGAGGTATCCGGGAGATCCAACGCAATGCGCGCCGGGTTGTCGACGGTGAACGTCAGCGGTTGCGGCGCGTTGTCGCTCAAACGCAGCGTGACTTCCACCCGATTGCCCGGAAGCGGGTTCGCTTGAACGCTCTCGAGGCGGTTCGAGCCTTGTGCGTTGGCCCCCTGAATTGCCAGTGCGAACAGCGCCAGACAGGCAGCAGTCACCCGCGACGCGAAGCGCAGCGTCTGCGTCAGCGCGCTCGTAGATGCACTCGCTGAGGTTGCAAGATTGCGAGACAACATTCGGGAATCTCCCTGTCGATTATTCGTTCAATGCCAGCGCTGCAGGACGCTCGATGTATCCACCAAGCCCATCGGGAATGATCTCGATCAACGAGATTCTGGTGGGCGTGATGCTGACGATGCGGCCGTCGTTCTGCCCCATGTAATTACCTGGGAGCACTCGGTGAACGAGGCCGTCTTTGCCTTGTACGAGACCGTAGGTGCGGCCTTGCATTTCCAACGTACCGACCATGGTCATCGTGTCGAGCGGAAACTGTTCGAGGAACTCGCGCGGCCGCTTCGTATCGGGACGCACGGCAGTGGCAACTTCGCTGCGCGCGGGCGCGCTCGGCACGAACGGCGAACGCAAATTCGATGCCGAGTAGAGGAATGTCTCGTTCGGCTTGATCTCGGGCAACGGCTCGATGCGGTCGCCGGGACGGGCCTTGATCTCTTTGACCTTTTCCTGCAGGTCCTCGAGACCCGAAGAACACCCCGCCAACGCGAGGGCGAGTATCACAGCGACGAGCGATTTACGTTCGGTCATGGCGTGTCGATCCGTCACTTAGCGCGCTGGGAACGCGAACGACTCTGGCGAGTCTGGCGGGTCTGCCGCGCATTCGCAGCATTGACCGCCGCCTGCTCTTCTTCATCCAGATAGCGGTACGTCTTCGCGGTGACATCAAGTTGGAGCTGATCGACCCCGCGTTCCTTCGAGGCCGGTGTGATCTCGACATCGTGCAACGTCACGATGCGCGGCAGCGAGGCGATGCCGCTGACGAAATTGCCGATTGCGTGGTAGCTGCCCGTCAAGCGCATCTTGATCGGCAGCTCGGCATAGAAGTCCTTGATGACCTGCTGGCCAGGCTGGAACAAGCGTTGATCGAGACCCGCACCCGCGCCTTGCTGAGAAATATCGGTGAGCAGGTTCGGCACTTCCGTCTTGTTCGGCAGCTTGCGCAGCATCGCACCGAAGGACTGCTCCATTTCCGCAAGTTGTGCCTTGTAGGCATCGAGATTCGCGGCTTTCCTGGCCTTCGACTCGAGCGTGTCGAGCAGCTTCGCCTCCTCGCCGCGCACGCGATCCAGCTCAGGCTTGATCGGTTTCCATGCCCAGAAATATGCGATCAGGAACGTGGCCGCGATGAAGACCACACCGATGGTGCCGAGGCGGAAAGGGAGAGGCCAACGACCCGGGTCGTTGGGATCCAAATCGCGCAGTTGATCCAGGAAGTTGCTCATCGGGCGGCCACCGCTTGCTGATCGGGGTCTTTCGGAAGCTGCGGATTCTCTTGACGGGCACGCAAGGTGAACTCGGAGCCACCATCACCCGAACCCTTCGTTTCGAGAATTTCGAGCGAAGGTTCGGCGAGCCACTCCGAAGCCTCGATGTTGCGCATGTAGGAGGCGACACGCGTGCTCGACTGCGCAACGCCTTTCAACGTGAGCCGGCGATCGGTTTGCTTCACGCCCGTGAGATACACGCCGTCGGGCAACGTGCGTACGAGCTGGTCGAAAACGTGCACGATCTCCGGGCGGCTCCGTTCGAGCTGCTCGATGACCTGAATGCGGGACTTGAGCCGGTTCTTGCGCTGCTCGAGATCGAGGATCTCGGCAATCTGCTTGTCGAGATCGGCGATCTCGGCCTTCAAATAGTCGTTGCGGCGATTCTGCGCGTCGATCGCAGAGCTCATCTGCCAGCGCACGGCGAACGCAAGGACGCCGGCAAACAGCAACGCTGCGACGATGCCGACGATGAACTCCTGCCGACGCTGCTTGCGCTGCTCTTCGCGCCAGGGAAGTAGATTGATTCTCGGCATATCAGTCGAAGCTCCTCAATGCCAACCCGCAGGCGGTCAGCAAGGCCGTTGCATCCTTCTTCACGGCTTGCGCCTTGGCCTTCTGACTGATCTTCATCTGGCCGAGCGGATCGCCGCGCACCGATTCGATGCCGACTCTGCTCTGAATCATCTCGGCGGCCCCGGCGATGTTTGCGCATCCGCCGCAGACGATGATCTGCTCCGGCTGCTCGCGTCCGGCACCCGAAGCCAGGAAGAACTGCAGCGATCGGCTCACCTGCTGACACATATCGTCGATGAAGGGACCGAGTACTTCGTTCTCGTAGTTGCTCGGCAAGCCGCCTTCCTTCTTCGCGCGGCCGGCTTCCTCCATGCTCAAGCCGTACGTGCGCATGATTTCTTCGGTGAGCTGCTGCCCGCCGAAGGCAAAGTCGCGCGTGTAGATGACCTTCAAGTCGCGCAGCACGCTGAACGTCGTGCTACTCGCGCCGAAATCGACGACCGCGATCACGCGGCCGAGCCCGCCGTCCGGCATTTGATGAGTCAACAGTCGACAGGCGTTCTCGAGCGCGAAGGCCTCGACGTCGACGATCTTCGCCGTGAGCCCGGCTGCCGCGCACGCGGCAACGCGCTGCTCGACGTTCTCGGAACGCGTCGCGACGAGCAGCACATCCAGCATTTCGGGGTCCTTCTCCGACGGGCCGATCACTTCGAAATCGAAGCTGACTTCTTCCATCGGGAAGGGGATGTACTGGTCGGCCTGCATCTCGACCTGCCCCTCGAGCTCGTTCTCGCTCAAGTTACGGGGCATTTGGATGATCTTCGTGATCGCCGCATCGCCGCTGATGGCGACGGCGGCTTCCTTGGCGCGGGCGCCAGCGCGCTTTACGGCACGCTTGATGGCCTCGCCGACGGCATTCGCATCGACGATGGCCTTCTCGTTGATCGAATTCGGAGGTGTCGGTTCGGCGGCGTAGGCTTCGACACGATATTGGCCACCACTCATGCTCAACTCGATCAGCTTGACCGAGGAGGTAGTGATGTCCAATCCGAGAAGCGGCCTGGCTTTGGGAGTGAAGAGCACGCTAGTTCCCTATATTGATCAGACACTTAGGTGACGATCGGAGATCCGACACTAAACACGGGTCGCAAGCATATACAGTCGCGATTTAAGTTGAATGTGAGAGGCCTCACGAAATACCATCGAGACAGTCCCGGAAGATTGCCTGCCGGTTTGCGGAAGGTATTGTCCCACCGGCGAATCCTTTTCCAGACAAACACTTAGCACCCACGAAGCGCGTACCCTGCCGGCTTCGCGGCGAGACGTGCAGCGATCGGCAGTGATCAAATCCCGGTACCATGGCCTCAGGCGACGTCCGTGTGTCGGCCTGTCCCCAAAGACCGCCGCGAATAATGCTCACCCCCCGTCGACGATGAGCTTGTCATAAAGTTTGGTACTTACTATTGCATAGCCGATTTTTGCGAAGCAAGGACTTACGCATCATTGTTCTCATGCGACGTTATCTATCCTCCCCGTTGCGCCTGGTGCTTGCGGCCTTTGTCGCCGGCGTAGGGGGCATCGCGCTCGCCCTGTTGGGCGCCTACCAATACTTAAAGCCGGCGCTCCCGGACGTCGCTTCGATTCGCGACATCCGGCTGCAGGTGCCGATGCGGGTGTACAGCCGCGACGGCCGCCTCATCGATCAGTTCGGCGAGCAACGACGAATCCCGCTGTCGTTCGAGCAGATCCCGAGTCAGCTCGTGAATGCGGTATTGGCGGCCGAAGACGACAGCTTCTTTCAGCACGGCGGCATCGATTACCCGGGTTTGATCCGTGCGACGGTTCGTCACCTTATTTCGGGCGAGAAGAGCGAAGGCGGCAGCACGATCACCATGCAGCTCACGCGCGGCATCTTCTTGAGCCCCGAGAAGAGCTACCGCCGCAAGCTGCTCGAAATCTTTCTCACGCTGCGCATCGAGCAGCAGCTCACCAAGCAGGAAATCCTCACGCTCTATCTCAACAAGATGTTTCTCGGGCAGCGTGCCTACGGCGTGGGCGCTGCCGCCGAGGTGTACTTCGGCAAGACGGTCGATCAACTGACGTTGCCGGAGATCGCGCTCATCGCCGGCACGTTCCGTTTGCCGTCGCGGGACAATCCGGTTGCGAATCCCGAGCTCGCGAAGCGTCGGCGCGCTTACGTGCTACGCCGCATGCGCGAGAAGGGGTTCATCACCGATGCCGAGCATGCCGCTTCGTTGGATGCGCCCGTCGAATCGAAGCTGCATGGCTACGCGGTCGAGGTCGAAGCGCCGTACGTCGCCGAGATGGTCCGCGCCGAGCTCTTCAACCGCTACGGCAGCGAAGCGTACACGGCCGGCTACAGCGTGATCACCACGATCGACAGTCGATTGCAGAAGGCTGCAAATCGAGCCGTGCGAGCAGGCTTGCTTGAATACGATCAGCGTCACGGCTATCGCGGTCCTGTCGGACGCATCGCGCTCAACGACAACGCACGCGAGAGCGAATGGGCCGAGCTGCTGAAGGACTTCCCATCGCGCGGCGGACTCGAGCCTGCCGTGATTCTTTCGGTCGATGAACGCAGCGCCGTTGCCTGGTCGCGCCGCGAAGGGCGCATCAATCTCGGTTGGTCGGCACTGTCGTGGGCGCGATCGCCGCTCGCCGACGGCACGCTCGGACCGCCGCTACAACGCGCTTCGGATGTCGTTGCACGCGGCGATGTGGTCTATGTCGCGCAAGAAACTTCCGGCGCCTGGCGTATGGTGCAGATTCCCGAAGCACAGGCGGCATTCGTCGCGCTCGATCCGCGAGACGGCGGTATCAGCGCGCTCGTCGGCGGTTTCGATTATTTTGCGAGCGCATTCAACCGTGCGGTTCAGGCGAAGCGCCAACCGGGCTCGGCGTTCAAACCGTTCTTGTATTCGGCTGCGCTCGATCGCGGCTTCACCGCGGCGAGCATGATCAATGACGCGCCTTGGGTGATGGACGATCCGTCCCTCGAGGCGACCTGGCGTCCGCAGAACGATTCGCGGGAGTTTCGCGGGCCGATGCGCCTGCGCGAGGCGCTCGTGCGCTCGCGCAACCTCGTCTCCATTCGCGTCATGCACGCGCTCGGGCCTGCGTACGCGACGAAGTACATCTCGCGCTTCGGCTTCGCCGAAGATTCTCTGCCGCGCAATCTCACGCTTGCGCTCGGCACTGCCCAAGTCTCGCCGCTCGAAATGGCGCGCGGTTATGCGGTCTTCGCAAACGGCGGCTACCGGGTCGATCCGTACTTCATCGAACGCATTCATGCATCGGACGGTTCGATCGTGTTCGAAGCCGCGCCGCGTTTCGTCTGCGACCGCTGTCTCGAGCAGAAGCAGGGCACTGCCGCCGCAGAAGGCGCACCGCCCGAGTTCGCGCAACCGACCGCCACGACCGACGAAGCGCGTTGGGGAGGACTCAACTATCTCGACGAATCGGCGATTGCGCCGCAAGTGATCTCGCCGCAGAACGGTTATGTGATGACGGACATGATGGCGGACGTCGTTCGGCGCGGTACCGGTGCACGCGCCATGCAGTTGCGGCGCGGCGATTTGGCCGGAAAGACGGGCACCACGAACGACGGACGGGATGCATGGTTCTGCGGTTTCAATGCCTCGCTCGTCGGCACCGCGTGGGTCGGTTTCGATCAGGAGCGCCCGCTCGGTCGGGGCGAGCAAGGCAGCCGAACCGCCTTGCCGATCTGGATCTATTTCATGGCAGAAGCGTTGCAGGGAACTGCGGAACATCGGCTGACGCCTCCTCCGGGTTTGGTCACGATGCGCATTTCCGCCGAGACCGGACGCGCTGCACGACCGGACGACGAAAATGCGATGTTCGAAACCTTCATCGAAGGTCACCTGCCGCCGCCGGCCGAAGACGTGATTACCGGCGATCCTGCAGAAGGCGCGCAAAACGAGCCGTCTTCGAGCGAGCCGCTGTTCTGACGAAATCGACTAGACTCTCGCCTTCATTACATTTCCGTTATCGAGGAGCTCGCCTTCCAGACGCATCCCTGAATCTTCGGTGCTTTCCTTCAATCGTTCGTCCCGTCAACGAGGGCGGCATGACTAAACGAACCAATCCACGCGCCGACAATTTGCGGCGTGCACTCGCGCAGGAAGCAGCGCGCATCATGGCCGAGCAAGGAATCGACGATTACGGCCTCGCCAAACGCAAAGCCGCCGAACGGTTCGGTGCGACGGACTTAGCGGTGCTCCCCAAGAACACGGAAATCGAATCGGCGCTCGCGGATCACCAACGCCTGTTTCACGCCGACACGCATTCCTCGACCCTGGAAGAGCTGCGCAGAACGGCGTTGCGTGCGATGCGACTGCTCCAGCGCTTTCAGCCGCGCTTGGTCGGGCCGGTGTTGAGCGGCACGGCGTCTGCGCATTCCGAGGTCAGCCTGCATGTGTTCGCGGACAGCCCCGAAGCCGTGGCGCTGCATCTCATGGACAGCGGCATTCCGCATCGCATCGTCGAACGAAGGCTCCGCTACGAACCCGACCGCTTGGTGGCCTATCCGGTCGTGCGATTCGTCGCGGGTCATCATGAAATCGAGGCCGTCGTATTTCCCGTCAACGGCATTCGCCAGGCGCCGGCCAGTCCCGTCGACGGTCGGCCGATGCGCCGCGCCAGCATCGACGAGCTGGAAGCGATGTTGATGGAGGAGGCGGAGCCTTCTCGAGGCTGGAGGCTGGAGGCTGAAGGCTGAAGACGACACCACAGCCCCATAAATAGAAAAGGGCGTTCCGCATCGCATGCGGAACGCCCTTTCCTTCAGTCTTCAGTCTACAGCCTTCAGCCTATGCATCAGCCTCGCTTCGAAATCTCGACGTAATCGCGGCGAGCAGGGCCCGTGTAGAGCTGGCGTGGACGGCCGATCTTCATCGAGGGATCCGAAATCATTTCCTGCCAGTGCGCAACCCAGCCGACGGTGCGGGCGATGGCGAACATCACGGTGAACATCGACGTCGGGATGCCGATCGCGCTGTAGATGATGCCCGAGTAGAAATCGACGTTCGGATAGAGCTTGCGCTCGACGAAGTATTCGTCCTTGAGCGCGATTTCCTCGAGCCGCAGCGCGAGCTCGAACAGCGGATTGTCGGACTTGCCGAGCTTGGCGAGCACCTTGTGGCACATCGCGCGAATGATGGTCGCGCGCGGGTCGAAGTTCTTGTACACGCGGTGGCCGAAGCCCATCAGGCGGAA
>ERZ777003.892-NODE-892-length-52054-cov-8.389738_pt1 | contig 52054 bp, 41 predicted proteins | sample MGYA00374956_ERZ777003 | MGnify/ENA primary metagenome ERZ777003 (study PRJEB29302, sample SAMN06268252) | bioreactor metagenome | isolation source: Joint BioEnergy Institute, California, USA | place: USA:Joint BioEnergy Institute, California, USA | collected...
GCCACACCGACCCGGGTCCGTCCGACGTCGACCGGCTCGTCCGGCCGGGCCCAGGTCAGGGTGCGCGGCAGTCGCCGGGCCGCGGCCCCGGCCAGGGCCGCGGCGGCCGTGACCAGCCGGCGCAGCGCCGCCGCGCGGTCCACCGTGGCCGTCGCCGCCGGGTTCGTCGTGTCGGCCCGGGCGACCGTGAGTTCCTCGGCGTAGACCCGGAGCAGGTCGTGCAGCCGGTAGCGGGGTTCGACCGCGCCGGTCGGGCAGGCCACCTCGAGCAGGTTCGCCTCGACCAACTCGTCGAGGATCCGATCCGGATTCGTCCGGTCGAGCAGTTCGGCGACCGCCCAGCCGGCGAAGCTGACCGGCCCGAGCGAGCCGAGCAGCACGAACGCCTCCCGGGCCGCCGGGGAGAGCGACCGGACGCTGAGCGCGAGGCTGGCCCGCACCTGCTGGTCGCCGGCGGCCAGCTCGTCGAGGCGGCGACGCTCGTCGTCGAGCCGGTCGGCGAGTACGGACAGCGGCAGCGCCCGGGTCGCCAACCGCGTCCCGGCGATCCGGACCGCGAGCGGCAGGTTGCCGCAGGCGGTGGCGATCCGGGCGGCCGACCCGGGCTCGTCGGCCACCCGGTCGGCGCCGACGACGTGGGCCAGCAGCTGCCGGGCCTCGTCGTCGGCCAGCGGCTCGACCGGCACGTGCCGGGCGTCGATCAGGTCACTGAGCCGGCGCCGGCTGGTGACCAGCACCGCGCTGCCGGGCGTCCCCGGCAGCAGTGGGCGCACCTGGGCGGCGGTCGCCGCGTCGTCGAGGACGACCAGGATCCGGCGGTCCGCGAGCCGGGCCCGGTACGCGGCGGCGAGCGCGGCGAGGTTCTGCGGTACCGCGCCGCCCGGCACGCCGAGGCCGCGGAGCAGGTCCGCCAGGACGGCGGCCGGGTCGCGGGGTGCGGCCGAGGCGCCGGCGAGGTGGACGAAGAGCTGCCCGTCCGGAAACCGGGCACGAAGCCGGTGCGCCACCGTCACCACGAGCGCGGTCTTGCCCACCCCGGGCTGCCCGGAGACCGCGACCACGGGCACCGTCCCGTCGGCGTCCCCCACCAGGGTCTCGATCCGGGCGATGCTGTCGCCGCGGCCGACGAACCCGGGCACGGCCGGCGGGAGCTGGCACACCGGGAACGGCGACCCGCCGGAGACCGGCACCGACCGGGGTGGCTCCTCCCCGCGCAGGATGGCCTCGTGCAACCGGCGCAGCTCCGGTCCGGGTTCCAGGCCCAGCTCGGCGACGAGGAGGTCGCGGGCGTGCCGGTAGGCGGCGAGGGCGTCGGCCCGGCGGCCCGCGCGGTTGAGCGCGACCATCAGCTGGGCGTGCGGCCGTTCCCGCAGCGGATGCTCGGCCACCAGCCGGTGCAGGTCGGCCAGGACGGTGGTGAGGTCGGTGCCGGCGGCCAGGTCGGCGTCGACACACTCCTCCTGGGCGTCGACCCGCTCCAACTCCCAGCGGGCGAGCTCCGGTTCCAGGATCGGCACCGACAGGTCGGCCAGCGGGCGGCCCCGCCACTGTCGCAGTCCGCGCCGGAACCGTTCGGCCGCGGTGGCGGGGTCTCCGGCCGCCATCGCCGCCCGCGCCAGTCCGATCTCGCGACGGAACACCAGGACGTCCACGTCGTCGGGGTCGACCCGGAGCAGGTAGCCGTCGCCGCGGTGTTCGATCGTGACCCCGGGCAGCCGCTCGCGCAGCCGGGAGACGTACGTCTGGAGGTTGGACGCGTACGACGCCGGGGGCCGCTCGCCCCAGAGCGCCTCGACCAGCCGGTCGACCGTCACGACCTGGCCGACGCCGACCAGCAGCGCGCCGAGCACCGTCCGCTGGTGCCGGCTGCGGAGCACCACCTCGGCGCCGCTGTCCAGGCACACCCGCAGCGGCCCGAGGACCCCGAACCTCATCGCCCGTCTCCCAGAACCAGCGTCGGCCAGACACGCCAGACCGTACTACGGGCCGGTCGACGGCCCGCCGGTGTCCAACCGCGACGGACGGGTGCGCGGTGATGTGTGTGGCGATCGTGTGGCAGGGCCGCCCACGCTGCTTGAGGCCCGTCGGGGGGCGGGCCGACCAACGGGGGCGGGCGGCCCGTCGGAGGGGGCGGGCCGCCTGGGCGGCCCTGGCACGCGGCGGGCCGGCCGGGGCCGTTTCCGAACTTTCTTAGCCGCCCACGAAGCCATCCTTAAGACTGGACTAAGCGGATCGTCGGCGCCGGTGCGGGCCGGTACACCTGACTCGTGACACGTCGCCGGAACGTCGATACGGTCGAGCCGCTGACCGAGTGGGTGACCGGTCTGATGCCACCGGTGTGGGACGACGACGACCCGTTCGGTCCGCCGCCTCGCGCCTGGGACCGCGGGGGTCCCGAGCCGTACCCGGGCTACGATCCCCACCCGACGCGCACCCGGGAGGTACGCCCCCGGCGTGGGCGGCGCGGCGGTGCGGAGTGGCCGGACCCGGTGTGGCACCGCGAGCCACGGTCGTACGCCGAGAGCGCACCCGCCCGGCGCCCGGGGCCGCCACGCGCGACGCCAGCCGCCCGGCACCGGGAGACCGCCGAGGTCGAGCCGTACGACCGTGGCGGGCGGCTGTTCTTCCACATCGTCTTCTGGGCGGCGCTGGCCACCACCATCGAGCTGTGGTGGCTGAACACCCCGCCGGGCTCGATCGACACCACCGCCGACATCCTGACCGCCGCCGGGCGGCTCACCGGTCTGGTCGGTGGCTACCTGCTGCTCGCCCAGGTGCTGCTGATGAGCCGGGTCCGCTGGCTGGAGCGCTGGATCGGCGCGCACTCGCTGCTGGTCTGGCACCGGGAACTCGGCGCCTTCCTGCTGCTGGCGATCCTGGCCCACGCCGCGCTGGTCACGGTCGGCCACGCCGAACTGACCAACGTTCCGCTGACCGACGGCGCGTGGACGCTGGTGCGCACGTACGAGGACATGCTCGGCGCGGTGGCGGCGACGGTGATCCTGGTCGGGATCGCGCTGCTGGCGATCCGGGGGATCCGGCGTCGGATGAACTACGAACTCTGGTACTACCTGCACCTGAGCAGCTACCTGGTGCTGCTGTTCGGCTACGGCCACCAGTTCGCCACCGGGCAGGAGTTCGTCAGGCCCGGTTTCGGCCGGTACTTCTGGGCCGGCCTCCACCTCTTCGTCATCTGGTCCGTCCTGTGGGGACGGATCGTCACCCCGCTCCGGTTCAACCTCCGGCACCGCCTCCGGGTCGAGGACGTGGTCCCGGAGGGTGCCGACATGATCTCGATCTACATCTCCGGGGAGCGGCTCGACGAGCTGGACGCCCGGGCCGGCCAGTACTTCCGGTGGCGGTTCCTGACCCGGGGGTGCTGGTGGCAGGCGCACCCGTTCTCGCTCTCCGCCGCCCCGAACCCCCGGTGGCTCCGCCTCACCGTCAAGATCGTCGGGGACCACACCGAGTCCCTGCAGTACCTCGAACCCGGCACCCGGGTCTTCGCCGAGGGGCCGTCCGGGGTCTTCACCGCCGACCGGGCGATCCGACCCCGGGCCCTCCTCATCGCCGGCGGCAGCGGCATCGCGCCGATCCGGGCACTGCTGGAGGACCTGCCCGAGCACACCGTGGTGATCTACCGCGCCCGCACCGAGGAGGAGCTGCTCTTCCGCGACGAGCTGGACTGGCTCGCCCGCGCCCGCGAGGCGCAGGTCTGGTACGTCATCGGTTCCCGCGACGACCCGGCGCCCCGGTACCTGTTCACCGCCCGGGGAATGCGCGAACTCGTTCCCGACATCCGCCGACGGGACATCTACCTGTGCGGGCCGCCCGGCCTGGTGGAGGTCTCGCTGCGCACCCTGCGCAGGCTCCGGGTCCCCCGGCGGCAGATCCACCTCGACCCGTTCGAGTTCTGACCTGTCCCGTACCCCCGCGAGGAGGAGGAATTCCGTGCGTCGTGCCGCCTTCGCCGTCCTCGGCACCGCGATCGGTTCCGCCCTGCTGATCGGCGCCAAACTCGGCACCCCGACCGCCGGCACCGGCACCCAGGTGGCGTTGGAGGACACCGACGGCGCCGCGGCCGGCGCCGCGGGCGAGGGCGCGGCGGACGCGGGCGGCGCCACGTCGAGCCCGAAACCCGCGTCGCGCGACACCCCCACGACGAAGGCCACGACGAAGCCGCCGGCGCGCGGCGGGCTGCGGGACGGCACCTTCACCGGGGCGACCGCGACCTACGCGTACGGCAGCATCCGGGTCACCATCACCGTCACCGACGGGAGGGTCTCGGACGTCTCCGCCACCTACCCCACCGACAACCCGACCACGAAGAGCGTGAACGAGCGGGCGATCCCGAAGCTGCGCCAGGAGGCCCTGACCGCGCAGAGCGCGAACATCTCGACGGTCTCCGGGGCGAGTCTGACCAGCGAGGCGTACCAGGCGTCGCTGCAGTCCGCGCTCGACAGGGCGAGGGCCTGAGCCGATGGGTACGCCCGGACTGCGCCGGGTCGAGCAGGTCATGGGTACGCCGGTCAGCGTCCACCTCGCCGACCCGCTGCCGCCCCGACGGCTGGCCGCGCTGGCCGACGAGGTCTTCGCCTGGCTGCGTGAGGTCGACGCCCGGTTCAGCACCTACCGGCCCGACAGCGAGGTCAGCCGCTTCGGCCGGGGTGAGCTGTCCATCGAGGACTGTTCTCCCGATCTCCGGTACGTGGTCGAGGCCTGTGCAGACCTGTGGCGGGAGACCGACGGCTACTTCGACGCGTACGCGACCGGACGGTTCGACCCCTCCGGTTTCGTGAAGGGCTGGTCGGTACAGGTCGCGTCCGACCGGCTGCTCGCCGAGGGCTGTGGGTCGCACTGGATCAACGCCGGCGGGGACATCCGGGCCCGGGGCGGGCCGCGGCCGGGCGAGTCGTGGCGGATCGGGGTACGCCACCCGTGGCAGCCGGACCGGGTCTGCTGGGTCCTCGACGTCACCGACGTCGCGATCGCCACCTCCGGGACGTACGAGCGCGGACTCCACGTCATCGACCCGTACCGGGGCGAACCGGCCCACGCGTTGACCTCGGTCACGGTGGTCGGCCGGGACCTCGGCCGCGCCGACGCCTACGCCACCGCCGGGGTGGCGATGGGCACCGCCGGCCTGCGCTGGCTCGCCGACCTGCCCGACCACGAGGTGGGCATTGTCACCGAGGAGGGACTCTGCTACCGCTCGGAGGGCTTTCCGGCCCTGCCGGCCGAGCCGGGCCCCCGGGGTGTCCACGCCGAACCGTCCGCGTGGCCGGCCCGAACCCGTCCTCCGGACTGACCTCACGCGGGCCGGACGGGACACCCCGCGCGGGACGTCGGCACCGCTCTCCGCCGCTGTCAGACGGCACCCGCGGGCAGCGACGGCACGCCCGGCCGAAGCGCGGCGAGCAGTCGTGCCCAGCGGCTCTCGCCGAGCAGCCCGCTGTCCCGGGCGAACCGGGGCATCAGGTTCCGCAGTGCCGGTACGCCGTAGAGCGCGACCGCCACCCCGGGCTCGGTGGCCGGCTCGGTGACCTCCGGGTACCGACGCCGGGCGTCACGGAGCAGCCGGGCACCGGCCACGGTCTGGCGGGACACGAAGAGGTTGGCGACGGCGGCGAAGGCGAGGATGACCAGGATCGCCGTGCTCCGGCCGAGCAGGTCGGCCGTGACCAGGCGGGCGACCAGCAGTGGCGGTGCGACCGCCAGGGTGGTCGGGAGCGCGAGCCGGCGCCAGGCGGGCCGGAGCAGCCCCAGGCCGATCAGCTCCTCCCGCTGTCCGGCCAGGGCCCTGCGCACCTGGTGGTGGTTGGCCACCTCCCGGGGTGTCATCGTGTGGTCCAGCGCCCCGAACAGGGCCCGTTCCAGCGGCTCGACGCTGGCCGGCAGCGCCCCGGTGCGCCGGAGACCGCCGGGCCGCTCGGCCACCACCAGGCCACGGGCGTGCAGCATCGCGAGACCGGTGCGCACCGCGGCACGGGCGCCACCGACGAGGTATCCGAGGTCGGTGGCGTTGGCAGGCGGTGGCGCTGTCATGCCCTCAGTATGAGCCGTCGGAACACATCGGTGCGCGTCTTTACCTACAGATGGCGGTACAGAACGTCGAGGTGTCCGGCTCGGGGTCGGGCGTTCCGCGACGGCACCGCCCGGCGCTCAACGCCCCACGGGCGGCAGTTTGTCGCCGAACCACCCGGCCGCCTGGTGGGCCACCTGCTCCAGCGCCCCCGGCTCGCCGAACAGGTGCGTGGCGCCCGGAACGACCCGCAGCTCCACCTCGGTCGTCATCGCGGCCCTGGCCTGCTCGTTGAGCCGCAGCACCTCCGTGTCGAGCCCGCCGACCAGCAGCAGGGTACGGGCCCGCACCCGGCGCAGGTCGGCACCGGCCAGATCGGGGCGACCGCCCCGGGAGACCACCGCGTGCACCCGGTCCGGCCGGGCCGCGGCGGCGGACAGCGCGGCGGCGGCGCCGGTGCTGGCACCGAAGAGTCCGATCGGCAGTGGACCGGCCGGCTCCCCGGTGCCCAGCCAGTCGACGATCCCCACCAGACGTGCGGCGAGCAGTCCGATGTCGAACCGCAGCTCGGCGGTTCGGTCGTCCACCGCCTCCTCACCCGGGGTCAACAGGTCGACCAGGAGGGTGGCCAGGGCGTTCCGGTTGAGCACGTCGGCGACCAGACGGTTGCGCGGGCTGTGCCGGGAGCTGCCGCTGCCGTGGGCGAACAGGACGATCCCGCGGGCGTCGGCCGGCACGACCAGGTCACCGGTCAGCTCGACCCCGCGGGTGGGAATCCTGGTCTCGGTCGTCCGGACGTCCATCCGCCTGCCTCCGTGATCGCCGCCTCGGTCCGCCCCCGCTGTCGCTCGGGTCCGCCCCGCCCCCGCGCCTTACCCGGTCGGGGCCACCCACAACCACCGGGTCGGGCCACCGCCTCCGGTTGCCGGCCGACCACCGCGTCCGCCGCGGCCGACGTCCGACCGCGCACCCGTCACGCGACCACCACCGGTTTGCCGCCGACGAGCCGGGGAAGGCGGCCTGCGGCGCCGACAGGCGCCGCGTCGCGTACCCGAGATCGTGAGGAACGTCATGGCCCGCCAGAAGTCCGGCAAGTCCCAGCCGACCACTCCGAAGGACGAGCAGACCAGCGAGAAGCGCGGGCCCGACCCGCGTACCTGGGCGGACGAGGCCGCGAAGGCGCGCAGCCTGGACGACCTGCGCCGGATGCCACCCCACGACGCCGCCGGGATCCCCTCCAGCGGCGAGCGGTAGTGCGGTGCGCGCAAACCGGCGGTCCGGGACACCCGTTCGGGGGAAGTTGCCACCCGGTGTCCCGACACGGCGCGTCCGGCCGACACATCCGTTAGGCTGACCCCGGTTTCGCCCGGTGGCGTACCCCTCCGCGCCGGCGTGACCGCGCCGACTCGCCCACACGGAGGTGAGCCGGGCCAGACGGGGGACACGCGGGGCGGCGAGCGCAGCCGGTGTCCCACACCCGTCAGCCGGCCCGGTCGGCGGCCGACGGAGGGACGTGCATGACAGGATCCAGACGTCCACGATTACCGCTCGCCGTGGCGCTGCTCGTCGCCGTCGGCGCGTTTGCCACCACGGCGGTCCGGCCCGGCACGGCGTCGGCCGCCCTCGACCCGACCGCCGCCCCGACACCGGACGAGGACGGCGTTCCGCTGCTACGGGACGTGCTCGAGGCGGCCGGCCGGAACTACGTGCAGGCCCGCACCGCACTGGCCAACTCGCGAAACCGGCAGGCGCGGCTCACCGCCGAGATGCGCCGAATCGAGGCGCGGATCGCGGAACTGGCTCCCGAGGTCGAGCAGGTCGCCCGGACCGCCTACCGGACCGGTCGGATCGGCCCGGTGCTGGTGCTGCTCGGCAGCACGTCCGCCGAGGACTTCCTGGAGCGGGCCCGCGGGCTGGAGACCATGGCGCTGCGGGACAACGACCGGCTTCGCCAGCTCAACCAGGCGCGGGACCGGATCGCCCGGGCGCAACGTGCCCTCGACGCCGAGATCGCCGAGGAGCGCAGGCAGCTCGCCGTGATGCTGCGGCAGAAGCAGGCCGCCGAGCGGGCACTGGCACTGGTCGGCGGCGCGGCCACCAAGGGCTTCGTCAGCGCCACCTCACCGGTCGCCCGGCCGGCGCCCCGCGGCGCCGACGGCTCCTGGCCACCCCAGACGTGCAGCCAACCCGACCCGACGACCAGCGGCTGCGTCACCCCGCGCACCCTGCACGCCTACACCGAGGCACGCCGGGCCGGCTTCACCCGCTTCACGTCCTGCTACCGCCCGGGCGGCCCGTACGAGCACCCGAAGGGGCGGGCCTGCGACTTCTCGACGCAGCCACACGGCTTCGGCGGCGACGCCACCGGCGGCGACCGGCTGTACGGCAACAACCTCGCCGCCTTCTTCGTCCGCAACGCCGACCGGCTGGGCGTGCTCTACGTCATCTGGTACCGGCAGATCTGGTTCCCGGCCACCGGATGGCGGTCGTACGGCGGTGCGCACGGCGACCCCTCCAGCGACCACACCAACCACGTCCACCTGTCGCTGCTGTAGGCCGCGGTCCGCGCCGCCCCGGTCACCCGGGTGCGGCTACGGCTCGCCCGCGCTGGTCCGGCGGACCGGGGCGCGCCCGGCGGGCTGCTCCGGCCGCGGCCCGGTCGGCCCCGCCGGGGGGATCGGCAGGGTCACCGGGTTGGCGGAGGTCACCCGGACCAGGGTGCCGTGGTGGGTCAGCTCCATGGCCGCGTCGGGGCGGGCGTCGCGCAGCGCGTACGTCACCTCGTGCTGCCGGACGTCCACCCGCAGGTGCACGTCACGCCAGCGCAGCGAGAACACCAGCCGGTTGATCCGGCTCGGCAGCCGGGGCGTGAAGGCGAGCACGTCGGTGTGGTCGCGCAGCCCGCCGAAGCCGGCGACCAGGGCGATCCACGCCCCGGCCAGCGAGGCGACGTGTACCCCGTCGCGGGTGTTCTGGTTGAGGTCGTGCAGGTCCATCAGCGCCGCCTCGCCCAGGTAGTCGTGGGCCAGTTCGAGGTGGCCCACCTCGGCGGCCAGCACGGCCTGGGTACAGGCCGACAGCGACGAGTCACGGACGGTACGCCGCTCGTAGTAGTCGAAGTTGTTCGCCTTCTGCTCGTCGGTGAACGCGTCCCCCCGCCAGTGCATCGCCAGCACCAGGTCGGCCTGTTTCACCACCTGCCTGCGGTACAGGTCGAAGTACGGGTAGTTCAGCAGCAGCGGGTACTGCTCCGGCGGGGTGTCGGCGAAGTTCCACTCCTGGAACCGGGTGAAGCCCTCCACCTGCGGGTGGACCTTCAGCTCGTCGTCCCACGGGATGTGCATGTCACGGGCGGCGTCCCGCCAGGCGGCGGTCTCCTCGTCGCTGACGCCCAGCCGCCGGGCCGCCTCGGCGTGCCGCCGGGCGGCGTCGGCGGCGGCGAGCAGGTTCCGCTGCGCCATGAGGTTGGTGTAGACGTTGTCGTTGTTGACCGCCGTGTACTCGTCGGGGCCGGTCACCCCGTCGATGTGGAACCTGCCGTGCCGGTCGTGGTGCCCCAGCGACCGCCACAACCGGGCGGTCTCCACCAGCAGCTCCAGCCCCACCTCGCGCTCGAACTGCTCGTCACCGGTGACCAGGACGTACCGACGAACCGCGTCGGCGATGTCGGCGGCGATGTGGAAGCCGGCGGTGCCGGCCGGCCAGTACGCGGAGGTCTCCTGCCCGCGGATGGTCCGCCACGGGAAGGCGGCACCGCGCAGCCCGAGCGTCCGGGCCCGCTCCTGCGCCAGGTGCAGGGTGGAGTGTCGCCAGCGCAGTGCGGAGGCGACCGCCGACGGCAGGGTGTAGGTCAGCACCGGCAGCACGAAGGTCTCGGTGTCCCAGAAGGCGTGGCCGTCGTAGCCCGGTCCGGTCAGGCCCTTCGCCGCGATCGGCCGCAGCTCCGCCCGGGCACCGGCCTGGAGCACGTGGAAGAGGCCGAACCGGACCGCCTGCTGCACCTCCGGGTCCCCGTCCACCTGGACGTCCGAGTCGTGCCAGAACGTGTCGAGGTAGTCACGCTGCTCGGCGCAGAGCCCCTCCCAGCCGGAGAAGCGAGCCCCGGCGATCGCCGCGCCGACCTGGTCGCGCAACGCCGGCCGGGAGCGGCGGCTGGACCAGCCGTAGGCGACGTACTTGACCACCCGGAGCCGTTCCCCGGGGCGGAGCACGCAGGTGACGGTGGTCCGGGCCCAGTCGTCGTACGCCTCGGTGCCGACCAGCTTCCGCTCCGGCCCGTACACCTCGTGGCTCATCTGGGCGGCGAGCCGCAGCCCGCTCGCCTTGGTGCGGTGGATCAGCAGCGCGCCGTCGCCGTGTACCAGCCGCTCCTCGGCCTGCAACGGCGACTCGAGCACCGCCGCCACCCGGGGGTCGCGGCTCTGTGCCGGCAGCTGCTCGTTGGCGACCAGCTCGGACTGGATGATCAGCCGCATCGGCCCGTCGACCGGTTCGACCTGGTACTCGATGGCGGCGATGGAACGCTGGGTGAACGAGACCAGCCGGGTGCTGCAGATCCGCACGGTACGGCCGACCGGGGAGCGCCACACCACCGACCGCTGGAGGGTACCGGCCCGCAGGTCGAGGACCCGCTCGTGGTTGATGAGCTCGCCGTAGCGGACGTCGAACGGCTCGTCGTCGACGAGCAGCCGGATCGGCTTGCCGTTGGTGACGTTGACGATCGTCTGCCCGGATTCCGGGAAGCCGTAGCCCGCCTCGGCGTACGGCAGCGGGCGCAGCTCGTAGAAGGAGTTCAGGTACGTGCCGGGCAGCCCGTGCGGCTCACCCTCGTCGAGGTTGCCCCGCAGTCCGATGTGGCCGTTTGACAGGGCGAAGACCGACTCCGACTGGGCGAGGACGTCGAGGTCGAGCCGGATCTCCCGGATGTGCCACGGCTCGACGGGGAAGGAGCGCTCCCGGATCATCGGCCCGCCCTCTCACCGGGTCGCCCCGGCCGCGCCGTCGCGGGCGCCGCCGGGCGCCGGGCCGGGGTCTGTGCCGCCGGTGCCGCCGGTGTCCCCGGGTGCGTCCGGACCGGGTTGGTCGAGGAGTTCGGCCAGGTCGCGGACCACGATGTCGGCGCCGTGCCGGCGCAGTTCGTCGGCCCGGCCGACGCGGTCCACCCCGATCACGAACCCGAAGTCGCCGGCCCGGCCCGCCGCCACCCCGGCCTGGGCGTCCTCGAAGACGGCGGCCTGCGCCGCCGGCACCCCGAGCAGTTCGGCGCCGGCGAGGAAGGTGTCCGGATGCGGTTTGCCGCGCAGTCCGCGCTCGCGGGCGAGCACCCCGTCGACCCGGGCCTCAAGGTACGGCGCCAGCCCGGCCGCCGCCACGACGGTGCCGGCGTTGGCGCTGGCCGAGACGACGGCCCGGCGTAGCCCGGCGGCCCGCGCCGCCTTCAGGTAGGCGACCGATCCCGGGTAGGTCTGGACGCCGTCGGTGCGGATGCGGCGGAGCAGGACGGCGTTCTTGCGGTTGCCGATCCCGTTGACCGTCTCGGCGCCCGGCGGGTCGTCCGGCTCGCCCTCGGGCAGGGTGATGTGCCGGGAGGCGAGGAAGCTCCGCACCCCGTCGGCCCGGGAGCGGCCGTCGACGTACCGGTGGTAGTCCGCGTCCGGGTCGTACGGCCGGAACGGCTCGCCGGTGGCCTCCGACCGTACCCGCAGGAACGCGTTGAACGTCTCCGCCCAGGCGGCGTTGTGCACCCGCGCGGTCTGGGTCAGCACGCCGTCCAGGTCGAAGAGACAGGCGGTCACGCCAACGGGTAGGCCCAGCACGTCTTCCAACCTAGCCGCGCCGCCCCCGGTCGGTGCGCCTTCCGGCTGCCCGGGAAGGAAGCCCCCGGTATCGGCACGTCCGGGCGGGCCGCCCGCTTCCTCACCTCGTGGGTACGCCGAAGGCGGACCGCGCGTGGTCGACCAGTTTCGCCAGTGCCGGCCCCGGGTCACCGTTCCAGACCAGGGCCAGCGAGGCCGGGGTCGTGACGTCGTCGATCAGGAGGCGCCGCAACCGGTCCGTGGTGTCGGGCGCCATCGACTCGCTGAGGATCCCCACGCCGAGCCCTCGGGCGGCCAGGTCGGCGACCGCCTCTCCCGCGCTGGCCTGCAGCGCGATCGACGGTTGGAGCCGGGCGGCGGCGCAGGCGCGGTCGAGAACGGTGCGGATGCCGGTTCCCGGCGGCAGACAGACCAGCGGGTACGCGGTGAGGTCGGCCAGGCTGACACCGCGCCGCGCGCCGAGCGGGTGGTCCGGCGGGACGAGGGCGACGAGCCGTTCGCGGACGAGGGTCAGCGCGTCGAGGCCGGCGAAGGTGACGTCGGCGGTGCCGACCAGGGCGAGGTCGAGCGCGCCGGAGCGGACCCCGGCGACGAGCCGGTCGGAGTTGTCCTCGCGCAGCGTCAGCTCGACGCCCGGGTGGGCGCGGTGGAACTCGGCGAGGGCCGCGAAGAACGGGGCGATGGTGCAGCCGACGACCATGCCGACGGTCAACTCGCCGCGGATGACGCCGGTCACCTCCTCGACGGCCTGCCGGACGGCGGCGGCGTGGGCGAGCACGGCCCGGGCGGGTCCCAGCGCGGCCCGGCCGGCGGCGGTGAGTCTGGCGGTACGGCTGGAACGGTCGATCAGGGTGGCGCCGAGTTCCCGTTCGAGCTGCCGGATCTGGGCGCTGACCCCGGACTGGCTGATCCGGACGCGTCCGGCGGCCCGGGTGAAGCTGGCCTCTTCGGCGACCGCGACGAAGTACTCCAGCTGGCGCAGTTCCATAACTGCCGATTCTAGATCAGATAAGAAACATCTGTTGGACTTCTGGTGTCGGCTGACGCACCCTGAACGGGTGACCGGAGACCGGACAGGAGGAGGAAGCGTGACCGCACGGACGAAGGCGATGCGTCCCGAGGACATCACCCGGCTGTTCGTCGAACGCTCGAACGCCGGTGACGCCGACGGGGTCGCCGCGCTGTACGAGGAGGACGCGGTGCTGGCGTACCCGCCGGGCGGCGTGACCGTCGGCCGTGCGGCGATCCGGGCGCTGTGGGAACAGGTTCTGGCAGACCGCCCGCGTTTCGCGCCGGAGGATCCGCTGCCCACCCTGGTCAGCGGCGACCTCGCGCTCACCTCGACCGTCCGGCGCGACGGCACGGGCGTCCGGGTCCAGGTGGCCCGCCGTCAGCCGGACGGCTCCTGGCTGCGGGTCCTCGACCGGCCGGAACTGCCGTGACGCGCCGGCCCTCTCCCGGCGGTGTCGTGCCGGGAGAGGGCCGCGGACGTTCCGGATCAGCCGTGGGCGTGCCCGGTCGGGGGACGGCCCGGCCGCTGGCCCGGCTCCACCACCACGAACTGGCCCATCATCCCCTGGTCCTCGTGGTAGAGCAGGTGGCAGTGGTACATGTACGGCATGTTCGGGTCGGCGTGGTCGGCGAACCGGGCGATGATCCGGACCTCCCTCCGCACCTCCAGCAGGATGGTGTCCTTCCAGCCGCGCAGCTCGGGCGGAGGTTCACGCCCGGCCACCGAGAGGACCTGGAACTGCACGTCGTGCACGTGGAAGTTGTGCGGCGTACCGTCCTGCTTGGTGATCTCCCAGATCTCGGTGGTGTCCCGGGTGACCGCGAAGTCGATCCGGCCGAGGTTCATTCCCGTGCCGTTGATGCTCCGCCCGGCGAGGTCGAACTTCCGGGTCGTGGCGGCCGACGCCGGGTCGAGTCGCTCGATCGGCACGAGACGGGACGGCACCTCGGGTGCGGGCCGCAGGGTTGCGGCGGCCCGCAGTTGGAGGACGTCGAAGGTGTCGTCGCCCCCGTTGAACCGCTGGTTGAAGAAGTCCACGCCCAGGTTGGGCGGGTAGCTGCGCAGCACCGTCCGCTCACCGGGGCGCACCGTCACCACGATCTCGGCACGCTCGCCCGGTGAGAGCCGGATCCGCGTGGTCCGGTGCGGCGCCTCCAGGAGCCCGCCGTCGGTGGCGACCAGGGCGAAGCTCCGGTCGTCGGCGAACCCGAAGTCGTACGTCCGGGCGGTGGAGCCGTTGAGCAGCCGTAGCCGGACCCGCTCCGTGGTGACGTCGAGGTACGGCCCGACGGTGCCGTTGACCAGCAGGGTGTCCCCGAGGATGCCGACCCCGCCGAGGAACGCGCGCCGCTCGTCGAACTGCCCGTCGGAGTCGAACCGCCGGTCCTGGACGATCAGGGGGATGTCGTCGACCCCGTACCGGCGGGGCAGCGCGAGCCCGTCGGAGGCGTCGTCGTCCAGGATGAACATCCCGGCCAGTCCACGGTAGACGTGCCGCTCGGAGCGTCCGTGCGGATGGGGGTGGTACCAGAGGGTGGCGGCGGGCTGGTCGATCCGCCAGTGCGGCGACCAGGTGGCGCCGGGACGGACCATCTGGTGCGGTCCGCCGTCCATGACGGCCGGAAGGTGCATGCCGTGCCAGTGGACGCTGGTCGGTTCGCCGAGGCCGTTGACGACGTTGACCATGACCTCCTCCCCGCGCCTGGCCCGCAGCGTCGGCCCCAGGTAGTCGCCGTTGTAGCCCCAGGTGCGGGTGGGCCCGCCCACGCCGAAGTCGCGCCGGCCCGGCTGGGCCCGCAGGTCGAAGACCCGGCGGCCCTGCGCGTCGATCCGGGACTCGGCCAGCGGCGGGATGGCGAGCCGGTTGACGAAGCTGACCCTGCCGGTCGTGTCGACGACGCCGCGGGTCCAGGTCCAGGTGGCGAGTCCGACGCCGATCCCGCAGAGCAGCAGGACTCCGGCCAGCACCCCGACCAGCACCCCGACCCACCGTCGCGAACCAACGCCCGCCATTCCCACCCTCCCGGTATCAATGCTCACTACCTGTAGGGTGTCTTCTTATTGGGATCGCCGTCGAGGCCCGCGAGGCACATTCAGGGTGCGTTCAGGGTCGGCTCAGGGTCCGTTCGGGGATACCCGTGCGCCGCGGAGGGGGTCGACCCCGGTCCGTCGCCGGGGCCGCCGACCGGCACCGTCGGGTACGCCGTCGCCGTACCGGTGGGGGTCGGGCCGACGAGGAGCAGGCCGGGCTGAAACAGGCCCCGGCGGGGTCCGGCCGGTGCGGGGCGCGCCGGGCGCGGGATCGGGCCGGTCAGCGCCAGCCGACGTCGATCCGGTCGCCGCGCTCGTCGAAGAAGTGCACGGCGTCCATCCGCACCGAGACCGCCATCGACTGGCCGGGAGATATCGCCGGATACGGCGCCAGCCGGACCACCAGTTCGGCCGGACGACGGTGGTGGCGGCCCCCGTCGCTCAGCACGCTCTCCCGGGCACCCCGCGGCTGCGACTCCGGCGACGCGGGCACCGACGCGACCGCCCGTCCGGTCAGGCGCTGCACGACCTGGCTCAGTCGGCGGATCCCCCGGCCCGGGCCGCCGGGCCGCTCGTCGGCGGTCGCACCGCCCACCTCGTCGACGACGATCGCGGTGGCGCCGATGTCGAGGAACGCCAGCGACTCGTGGCCGTGGTGCTCCAGGTAGCGGATCCGACCGTGCAGCACGTCACCCGGAGCGTCCGGCGCCACCGGCGTCAGCGCCTCGGCCCGCATCCCGACCACGATCCGCTCACCGTGGTAGTGGGCCACGGCCCGGGCCCGGATGTCGTCCCAGGGCAGGTAGAGGGACTGTTCGCCGAGGTTGAGCGCGACGTACCGGTCGAGGTGGACGTAGACCGTCGCCTCCAGCAGGTTCATCCGGGGGCTGCCGAGGAACGCGGCGACGTAGAGGGTGGCGGGCCGCCCGTACACCTGGGTCGGGGTGCCCACGTCCTGCAGGACGCCCTTGCGCATGATGGCGACCCGGTCGGCCATGGTCAGCGCCTCGGCCTGGTCGTGGGTCACGTAGATGGTGCTCACGCCCAGTTCCCGGACGAGCCCGGATATCTCCGCCCGCAGCTCGGCCCGCAGACCGCTGTCCAGGTTCGACAGGGGCTCGTCCATGAGGAACAGGCCGGGGCGGCGGATGATGGCCCGGCCCATCGCGACCCGTTGCCGCTGTCCGCCGGAGAGCTGGCTCGGCCTGCGTTCCAGCAGGTCACCGATGCCGAGCGCGCTGGCGACGTCCGCCACCCGCTCGCCACGCGCCCGCTCCTCGACCCCGGACAGCCGCAGCGGGAAGGCGATGTTGTTCCGTACCGACATGTGCGGGTAGAGCGCGAAGTCCTGGAAGACCATGGCGACGCCACGTTCCCGGGGCGGGAGGTCGTTGGCGAGTTCGCCGTCGAGCAGCACCGCCCCGCTGGTCGGTTCCTCCAGGCCGGCGATGATCCGCAGCATCGTGGACTTTCCGCAGCCGGAGGGACCGAGCAGCACCATGAACTCGCCGTCGTTGACGTCGAGACTGACGTTGTCGACCGCCACCGTCCCATCTGGGAATACCTTCGTGACGTCCTTGAGCCCGACGGTGGTCACCGACTCCTCCCGCAGCGTGATGACTCGCCCCGGGTTCGACTGTGACGAGGACCATCTGGCTCGCACATCGGGTAAACGTGCCATGTTCAGGTTGTGACATAACGATTACAGGAAACTTCATGGAAGTTTCACGCCAGTCAGGAACCGACGTCAGCGGTGGAGAGGCGTACCAGCCGCGCTCCGCCCGGACCGGTCACCACCCGTGTCGCGTACCGGTCCAGCCACGGGTAGCCGGACCTCGGCTCCAGCACCCAGTCCACCCCGTACCGGGCGAGGAGATCGGCCCGGCGGCCCGGATCCGTGTCGGGATCGAGCAGGGCGGCCTCGTCCGCCCGGCGCCTGGCCTCGTCCGACAGCAGCGGATCGGGCCACGGCGGGGCGACCGCGCGGATCTCGTACCTCAACACCTCGCGCCCCACCGCCGGGTCGGCGGTCAGCAGCACCGCGCCGGGACGGATCTGCCGCGCCAACCAGGAGAGATCGGGCAGGTTGCTGATCCCGTACGCCGCCCGGCGCGCCGGGGTGAGGTGGTCCCGGGGTAGCACCAGCAGCAGGTTGCCGCCCTGGGCGACGAGCCCGGCCAGCACCGCGACGGCGGCGCCGGCCACCCAGAGGCCGGTCGGCACGATCCGGGCCGCACCACGGACCCCGCCGTGCCGGACGGTCCGCAGCACCCGGACGAGTTCCACCGCCGCCGCCAGTTGCAGACCCAGCAGCACCACCGGCCAGAGCCGGCCCAGGGCGTACGCCCCGGTCAGCCCGCCGACCAGCACCGGGACCCCGGCCAGACCGACGAGCAACGCCAGCGGGTCGAGGCGGTCCCGACGCAGCCGTACGGCCAGCGCCGGCAGCCCCACCGCGAACGCGAAGCCGTACCGGGCCGGCGGGTCCACGTAGAGCACGCGGTGGATGGCGTCGAAGTCGCGGGCCGCGGCCAGCAGGTCGGTGACCCGGAAGTACGGCCAGGTCAGCACGACGACCAGCGCCACCGCGACGCCGAGCGCCGCACCCCGCAGGTCGGGCCCGGCCGGGCGGCGAAGCCGGGGTACGGACAGCGCGAACGCGCCCAGCGCGGCGCCGAGCGCGGTGAACGGGTGGACCAGGACCAGCACACCGCCCAGGAGCCCGACCGGTACCCACCGCCCCGGCGTGCCGGCCGCCAGCGCCCGGGCCAGAGCCGCCCAGCCGAGCAGCAGCAACGCCAGCCCGAGGGTGCCCGGGTACGGCAGGATCAGCGGCAGCCCACGCAGGTTCGGAAAGCCACTCCAGCGCGGGGCGTCGGTCCCCCACAGCAGCGGCACGAAGGCCAGGGCGACCACCGGCGTCCACCGGTCGGAACCGAACAGCGCCACGACGCGGCGCAGCCCGTACAGCAGCAACGCCAGGTTGACCGGGCCGGCGGCGCTGAGCACGACCGCGACCGGGATGCCGGTCAGCCGGGCGACCAGCGCCAGCGCGACGGTGTACGGCGTGCTGTACGGGCCGCCCTCGGGTGAGTCGACCATCGGGTTCGCCGGGTCGAGCAGGTCGTCGCGGAGCCGCCCGACCGCCGCGACGTGCAGCCCGAAGTCGGCGCCCCAGGGTTGGCGCAGGCTCAGCGCGACCGCGCCGACCACCGCCAGCGTGGCGCACACCAGGTACGGCGACGGCCGCCACCCGGTCGCGGACCGGCCGGCGGCGCGCCGCCTCGCGCCACCGGGGAGGACCCGGGCCGGCCGGTCAGGGCCGGTGGTGTTCGGCGGCCCGACCGCCATCGGTCCCCCTCCCGGACCCGGCCACCGCGCCCGAGGCGGCGACCCCGGCCATCTCGCCGACGGCGGTGGTCCCGGCGCTCACGGCCCGCGCCGGGGCCGGGTCGGTCACCGTGCCGAACTCGCGGTGCCGGGGCAGGCCGGACCACTGCGTCCCGCCGCCGCGCAGGAAGTACTCCAGTCCCGGGTCCCAGGTGTGCCCGGTGCGCCGCCGGTGGTAGACGTAGCCGAGGGGATGGGTGCGGTAGACGAGGCCGCCGGCTCGGCGGACCCGGTCGATCAGGCCACGGTCGACCGAGCGGGGCACCGGCCGCCACCCTCCGACCTCCTCCAGGTCACCCCGGCCGATCAGCATGGTGCCCCCGGCGACGGCGGTGGTGAAGCTCTCGGGCGCGCCGGCGTCCCGCCGTACGGTGGTGTCCAGTGCCGCCAGGTAGACGAACTCCGCCGCCTTGCCGACCAGCGTCGCGCCGGAGTGGACCCGCGCGAGGACGAGGTCCCAGACGTGCTCCGGCCCGTACGTGTCGTCGTCGTCGAACTTCGTCACCAGGCTCCCCCGGGCGCGGGCGGTCGCCGTGCCCAGCGCGGCACCGAAGCTCTGCGTGGCCGGCACCTCGTGGACCTGCACCGGGCGGGTGCAGTCGGCCAGCCGGGACCGCAGGCCGGGGGTCGGGGCCACCCCGTGCAGGCAGAGGACGATCTCCAGGGCCGGGTAGCTCTGCGCCTCGATGGCGGCCAGCGCGGTGGCGACGTGCGACAGACGCCTGGTGACCAACAGCGCGGAGACCGGCGGCAGCGCGGGGACCCCGGGGAAGGCCGACGCGGCCAGCCCGGTGAGCCGGAACGCCCGGCCGTGCCCGCGCAGGACGGCTCGCCGCTGGCGCACCGCGTGGATCTCCCGGTCCAGGGGCGCGGCGTGCGGTCCGGGCGGCCTGGTGGTCAGCAGCTCGGCGACCTCCTCGGAGAGGTACGTCCGGCAGGCCGGCGACAGCACCGGTGCGTACACCGGGAAGCCGGCCGCGACCAGGTGCAGCAGCAGCGCCACCTCCCGTGCCGGCTGCCACCCGGGCACCGGCTGGCACTCGATGACGCCGACGCCGGCCAGCGCCGCCTGCTCCTCCTCGGTCAGCCAGGGCCGGTCCAGGGTTCCGGTGCGGTCCAGCCCGTCCGGGCCGAGTATCCGCCAGCCCGGCTCGTCACGGCCGGCGGTGAAGCGCAGCTCCGCCGCGGGTACGTCCGGGCCGAACGGCCCGTACCGGCCGGCGGGTGCGGCGTACCCGATGTCGATCAGCACCGGCCCGGGGCGTGGGCGGGTCCGCGTGGCCGGGACGGCACCGGCCCGGTCGACGGCGAGGAGCGCCCGGTAGGGCTGCTCGTCGGCCGGCGCGGTCGCCAACGTCGGCGGGGTGTCGTCCGGGCGCAGCACCAGGTCGTGGGGGCGGACGTCGGCGTCTCCGGGCAGGTCGCCGGCGACCGCGGCGATGTTCGGGCCGGTCCCCAGCCACCCGGGGAGGACGTCCTGGGCGGTCACGTCCGGGCTGGCCGGGACGGGAAGCGGTCGCGCCGGGGTGAGCAGCGGCAGCACGGCGGCGATGACCGACCGGAGCGGGAGGGACCAGCGCAGTTCCAGTTCGACCCGGACCCGGCCGTGGTCCCGACGCGGCAGCCGGACCCGGTGCGCCAGCAGGTGCGGCAGCGGCCCCAGCCGCCCGGACCAGCCGCGCTGCGGGATCCGCCACTCGTCGACGACGATGTCGGTGCGCCGTACCCGGGCCAGGGAGACCGGGTGGTCGAGCAGGTGCCGCAGCCAGCGCGGCGACTGTGCGGCCACGACCATCCGGCCGACGAAGACCCGGTGCCACCTCCCGGCCGGGCCGCGATCCGGTCCGGGCACCTCGGTCAGGCCGGAGCCCAGCGTGCCGACGGGCCACCGTCTCGGCCGCCGGTGGGCCGGGTCGCCGGCCACGATCCGCCAGCGAAGGTACTTCTCCGGGTCGTCCCTGGTCGGCAAGCCGGCTCCCCCATCGACCGGTTACGGGATTCAGCCTACGCGCAGCTATCGCGCAGCGACCTAGGGTAGTCAGTTTTTGGGAGGATGCCGACGACCATCCGGCACGCGGCGCCACGTGCTCGCACAGCGCAATCGGATAACTACACTGTGGCACGTGCTGTCCCCCAGTCGGGCCCCGGCCCCGACCCGCGCCCCGGTCCGGGTGTACCGCAACGACTGGAGCGTGCTCGACCCGCCACCGCTGGAGAACTGGCGGCCGAGCCGGTCGGTCTCACTGGTCATCCCGGCCCACAACTGCCAACCGACCCTCGACCTGGTGCTGGCCGCCCTGCGCCACCAGACGTACCCAACGGAGCTGTTCGAGGTGCTGGTGGTCGACGACGGCAGCAACCCGCCGATCCGGCTGCCGGAGCTGCGACCCGCGCACTGCCGCCTCGTCCGGGTCGCCGACCACGCCAGCGGCTGGGGTCGCGCCACCGCGCTGCACGTCGGCGCCACCGTCAGCGACGGCGAGATCCTGCACTGGCTCGACGCCGACATGGTCGTCTTCCCCGAGCACGTCGCGGCCCAGGTCCGCTGGCAGCACGTCAGCGACGAGGTGGTCACCCTCGGCTACAAACGCTTCGTCGACCACGGCTGGACGGTCACCCCGGAGGAGGTCGCCGAACGCTGCCGCGCCGGTACGCTCGACCGGCTGTTCCGGTTCGAGGACACCACGCCGCACGACTACGTCGAACGCCTCATCGACGACACCGACCAGCTGCGCGGCGGCAACCACCTGAACTTCCGGGCGCACGTCGGCGCCACCGCCGCACTCAGCCGCGCCCTGTACGCGGAGGCCGGCGGCGTCAACCCCAACCTGCGGCTCGGCGAGGACACCGAGTTCGGGTACCGGCTGGCCCAGGCCGGCGCGGTCTTCGTGCCCGAGCCACGGGCCCGCAGCTGGCATCTCGGCCCGTCGCACATGATGACCCGCGGCGAGGCGCTGCGCCGGTACAACCACCCCTTCCTGGCCGACCTGATGCCCCTGCCCCGCCACCTGCGCCCGGCCGCGAACCGGATCTTCGCGGTGCCGCTGGTCGTCGCGGTGGTCCACGCCGACGGCCCGTACGAGCTGGTCCGCACCTGCGTGGACCGGTTGCTCGCCAGCGACCTCACCGACCTGCGGGTGGTCCTGGTCGCGAACTGGGCCGAACTCACCGACGACCGGCGGTCGGTCCTCGCCGACCCCCTGCTGGAGCGGCGGCTGCTCGCCGCCGCCTACCGCTCGGATCCCCGGGTGGTACTGGCCGAGTCGGCACCGGCCACCGCCTTCCCCGCCCCGTACCTGCTGGAGCTCGCCCCGCACCACGGAGTCGACGCCGACACCGTACGGCGGCTGGTGGCGGTGGCCGACGAGTGGCAGGTCGGGCTGGTGCGGGTCCTGCCGGCAGGGGCCGGCGCACCCGAGGACGCGGTGTCGCTCTGGCGTACCTCGGCGGTGAGCCGGGCCCGCCGGGTACGCCGGCCGGACGAGCCGCTCGACCAGGTCGTCGCCGAGGTCGCCGGCCGCCGCTGGGTCAGCGGGGACGACCTGGGCGTGCTCGACCTGCGTACGGTGCCGGCCGAGCAGTGGGTGTCACCGCGCCCCCGGCTGGTCGTCCGGTCGGCCCGCCGGTCCCGGTGGGCGGCGCCGGCCGGGGTCGAGACCATCCCGGTGGGCGGTGTCCGCTCCCTGGCGCGCGCCACCCGGTTCGTCGCCAGCCGGTACGCCGGGCTCGCCGCCGACCGGCTCCGGCAGCGCGTCCGGTCGCGGCGTCGGTCCGCGGGCTGACCGCCGCCCTCGGGCCCGAGCGGCACGATGATGACCGGTGGCATCGGCTGGTACGCCGAGAGCTCACCCTCGCCCGTGATCAGGCAGCGCGGGTTGGCCGCCACCAGCTCCGCCTGCGCGCGGGCCCGCGCGGCCATGTTGAGGTCCGCGTCCGACAGGTCGCCGACGGCGAAGACCCGCTCCTGGCCGCGGACCCGCAGCCACTCGTCGACCCACAGGTGGCCCCGCTCGTCCCGGGCCTGCGCGAGCGGGCCGACCAGGTGGTCGCTGACCGGGGCGACGCCGAAGCAGCAGTACCAGATGTCGGCGGTCAGCTCCTCGCCGTCCTCCGGATCGTCGACCCCGGCCCTCCCGTCACGGTCGCGTACGCGCTGACCCCCCGGGGCCAGGCCCTCATCCCCGCGCTGGAGCAGGTCGCCGCCTGGGCCCGGGAGCACCTACCCGACTCGTGACGCCCCCGTCCCCCGACGGCCCCGTCCGACCCTCCGTCGGACCGGCCGCCCCGGCCGCCCCACCGGCTACCCGTCGGTCCGGGGTGTCCCGCGGTCCGGCTCCCCCAGCAGGACACGCCGCACGACCCGCTCGGCCGCCCGGCCGTCGTCGAGCGCGCAGTACCGGCGCCGGAACGCCTCCCGGGCCCGCCGCGCCGCCGGGTCGTCCACGGCGCCGCCGCGGACGAGGGCGAGCAGTTCCGCGAACGTGGTCGCCACCGCCCCCGGCGCCTCGGCCAGCACGTCCAGATAGACGCCGCGTTCCCGTCGGTAGTCGGCCCAGTCGGGGGCGTAGACGACGATGGGCCGGTCCAGACAGCCGTAGTCGAACATCGCCGAGGAGTAGTCGGTGATGAGCAGGTCCGCCGCCAGGTAGAGGTCCTCCACCGTCGGATGGTCGGTCACGTCCCGCACCCGACCGCCACCGTCGGCGCCCACGGCCGCGGCACCGGCCGCCGACGGGTCCAGGTAGTGACCCCGGACCAGCAGCACCCCGGACGGGCCGAGGGCGTCGAGCAGGGCCGCCGGGTCGAACGGGGGCCGGTAGCCGGGCCGGTGTTCGCGGTGTGTCGGCGCGTAGAGCACCACCCGGCTCCCGGGTGGCAGGTCCAGCCGTTCCCGCACCGCCGCGACCTCCTCCGGCGTGGCGTTCACGAGCCGGTCGTTGCGGGGGTAGCCGGTCTGGAGGGTGACGTACCCGGCCGGGTAGGCCCGCTCCCACATCTGCGTCGAGAAGGCGTTCGAGGTGATGCTGTAGTCCCAGCGGTCGATCCGGCGCAGCAGACGCGGGAAGTCCAGCCCGACCGCACCGGCCGGATACCGCTGCTGGTCCAGCCCCATCACCTTCACCGGCGTGCCGTGGTGGGTCTGCACGTGGATCGCGCCGCGCCGCTTCACCACGTAGTCCGGGAAGTTGACGTTGTTGATCAGCCACCGCGCCCGGGCCAACACCCGGAAGTACGCCGCGGTACCGGCCACCACGTACGGCACGCCGGGCGGCAGGCTCCCGACCCGGTCCCGGCGGACCACCCAGACCCCCCGGATCCACGGGGCGAGCTCCCGGGCCTTGGCGTAGATGGCGGCCGGATTGCAGGCGTACCCGCGGTACCAGTAGGACGCGTAGCAGGCCAGCGTCGGATCGAGCGGCCGGCGCAGTTGCACCTGGTAGTAGGCGCGGAGTAGCGCCGTCCGGCCGAGCCGCAGTGCGGCCCGGCCGAGCCGGGCCAGCCGCCCGGCCCCGGTCGCGCCGCCCGGCGGAGGTGTCACCCGGGACGCGCGCACCGCCCGGGCCACCCCCGACAGCCGGCGGGCGGCCCGCCGGGCACGGCGGGTGAGGGCGGTCCGCGTCCGGTGCAGCGCCCGCAGCAGCGAGTACGTCCACCAGTGGTCGCCGGCGACCAGCCGGTGCTTCAGCCCCGCCATCCCACCCGGGCGCGGATAGCCGCCGTCCGGGTACCAGCGCCGGTAGTCGGCGACCACCTGCCGGAAGAAGTCGCGGCGTACCCGCGCGGAGAGTCGGTGCCCGTTGCCGAGCACGATCAGGTAGTGCCAGACCATCCGCTCGAAGATCAGTGGCCGGAGGTCGTCGTACTCCGGCCCCCACCGGTCCAGCAGGGCGAAGATCCGCCGCCAGTGGGCGAGGACGTCGAAGTGCCGGTCGTCGCGGGTCCGGGTGATGGCGCCGCAGCGGCGCTGCCGGTAGTTGACGCAGACCCGACCGAGCACGCTGATCCGCCGGGCGGCGAGCAGCACCGGGTAGCTGAACGAGACGTCCTCGTACCAGCCGGGACCGAACCGGAGCCCGAGCCCGGTGAGGAAGTTACGTCGTACCACCTTGTTCCAGGCGGTGTGCAACAGCCCGAGCACCGCCGGGCGCTCCCGGACGGTGAAGACGGCGTCGCCGGAGTCCGGCATCGTCCTGGCCAGGTCGCTGCCGGCCGTGTGGTCGTCCCAGTACGCCCGCACGTGGTCGACGACCAGCACCTCGGGCCGAACCCGACGCAGCCGTTCCACCACCGCCGGCAGGCAGCCGTCGGCGAGCCAGTCGTCGCCGTCGAGGAACCAGACGTACTCGCCGGTGGCCCGGTCCAGCCCGATGTTGCGGGCCTCGCCGAGCCCGACGTTGCGGGCGAGGCTGACCGGCCGGACCCGGGGGTCCCGGGCGGCGTACTCGGCGATGATCTCCCGACAGCCGTCCGGCGAGCAGTCGTCGACGGCGACCACCTCCAGGTCCCCGACCGGCTGACGGAGGATCGAGTCGAGACAGTCCCGCAGGTAGCCCTGGACGCGGTACGCCGGCACGACGAAGCTGAGCAACGTCATGGCCGGTGTGGCCGTTCGACTGGCGGCGTCATCCGTGTCCTTCTCCGCCGCCGGCCGACCCGGCGCTGCTCAGCCGACCGGCGGTGTCACCCGTCCCGTTCCCGTCCGACCGCACCCGACCCGGCGGTCCGGTCCGCGCCGGCGGGCACGGCGGTCCCGGCCCGGCTCTCCGGACCGGTCTCGGCCGGCCGCCGGGGGCCCGGGATGTCGCGCGGCGTCCAGCCCCGCACGGCGTTGACCACGAAGATCACCGCGAGGTAGCCGGCGAGGAGCAGCATCGCCACCCGGGCGGCGGCCGGCCCCAGCAGCGCGGCACCGGCGAGAACGACCAACCGGCCGTCCCACCCGAGTCCGAGGGACCGCAGCAGGGGAGCACGCTCCCGCTTCTCCAGCCGGGCGGTGAGGTCGTAGTGGCGCAGCGCCAATACGAACAGTAACGTGAACGTCACCGCCGCGGGGGCGTCGACCAGGACTCCGACCGCGATCACCGCCAGATACTCGGCGGCCCGCAGCGCCGCCGGCACCAGCCAGTCCAGCGCACCCCCGTGCGGCACCGCCGCCGGGACCCCGGCGACCAGCGCCACCAGCACCGCGGCCGGTACCGCCCACCGGGCGGTCGGCGCGCCGGCCCCGACCAGCGCGGCCGCGAGCAGGGCCAGGCCGGCCACCACCCCGAGCACGGCGAGCGGCAGCGGCCCGGGTAGGCCGGCACGCCGGCCCGGCCCGGCCAGCGCCCGCGCCACCGGTCCGTCGTCGCGGTGCAGCATGGTGTCGACCCCGGTCAGCACGGCAACCCGCATCGAGCGGGCCCGCAGGGTACGCAGCGTCAGCGTGTACACCGCGGCGAGCCCACCCCAGACCAGCACGGCGATCAGGCTGACCAGCGGGTTGAACAGCGCCACGGTCAGCGCGATCAGCGCCCAGCGCTCCCCGATCGGGAAGACCACGGTTCGCTTGAGCCAGTACGACACCGAGCCGGTGTCCGCCTGCACCCGGTTGGAGGCGGCACCGAGCCGGGCCCCGAGGCCGCCGGACGACCCGGCCGGGCGGGGCCGCCTCGCCGCCTCGTCGTGCAGTGCGCCGTACCAGGTGTCGGTCATGTGCCGCACGGTCTGGAGGGTCATCGCCGCGATGCCGAGCGCCCACCCGTTGCCGAGCCCGGCCCGCTCCACCCCGACCGCGAGCCCGGCGTAGACGAGGTACTCCTTGGCCCGGTCGGCGATGGTGTCCAGCCAGCCGCCCCACGGGCTGAAGTTCCGGGTGTAACGGGCGAGCTGCCCGTCCACGCAGTCGAGGACGAAGCCGAGGTAGAGCAGGACCGCGCCGACGACCAGGGCGGGTCGGCCGCCGAACGCGAACAGCAGCGCCGCGACGGCGGCGAAGAGCACCGAGAGGGCGGTCACCCCGGTCGGGGTGAGCCGGAGCCGGGCGCAGAGCCTGGTCACCCGCGGGGACCACGTGCTGACGAAGAAGGTGGTGAAGAAGTCGTCCCTCTCCTTGACCGACAGCCGCAGCTCCGCCGTGTCGGAGTCGACCGCCGCCACCGCCGCCTCGGCGGCGGCGACCCCGGACTGGTCGGCGACCCGGCGGGCGACCAGCAGACGTACCCGGTGGGCGAAGATCGTCAGGCCGGGGGTGGCCTCGGGGCCGATCCGGGTCAGTTCGGCGAACACCCGGTCCAGGGCGGGTACGCCGTCGACGGTGGCGTCCCCGACGGCAGCCGCCCGGGCGGCGGTGACCAGCGCCGGCAGGTCGGCCACGGCGACCCTGACCGCGCCGCCGAAGGCACCGGTCGGCGCCGGGACCGTGCCGGCGTCCGGGAGGGTCGGGCCGGCCGGGTCGGCCTCCTCGTCGGCACCCGGCAGCACGGCGGCGACGACCTGGTTCCGCTCCTCCACCACGGGAAGCGGGCCGGCGTCCACCTGCGGCAGGACCAGCGCCACGGTGCCGGGCAGCGGGCTGGTGGCCAGGTGCCGGAGCACGGCGGCGTGCGCGACCAGGTCGCCGGAGCAGAGCAGGACGGGCTCCCGGGCGGCGCCGGCCAGCACCGCCACCTGGTTCAGGTCGTCGGTGAGGACGACGTCCCGGGCACCCGCGGCGCGCAGCTGGTCGCGAAGCCCGGCGGCCAGCGGCGTGCCGTCGGCACGGGTCAGCGGCTGCCCCGGGCGGGCGGGGGTGAACAGGATCGCCAACATCAGGGCCTGACCACGTTGTGGTAAGCGTCGAGCGCCTCGCGTATGGTGCCGTCCACCCGCAATCGTCCTCCGTCGAAGTAGAGTCCCCGGCTGCAGAACCGGGTGAGATCGTTTTCGTTGTGCGAGACCAGCATCACGGTCCGGCCCTCGGCGATCAGCCGGTCGATGGTGTCGTAGCACTTCTTCCGGAAGTCAGCGTCGCCGACCGCGGTCACCTCGTCCATCAACAGGATCGGGTGGGGCAGCTGGGCGATGACCGCGAAGCCCAGCCGCACCTTCATCCCGGACGAGTAGTGCCGGACCGGGGTGTCGATCGCGTTGGCGACCTGCTCCCCGGCGAAGGCGACGATCTCGTCGAAGCGCCGGCGCAGGAAGCCCGGGCTGAGCCCGTGCAGCGAGCCGACCAGGTGCACGTTCTCCCGGCCGGTCAGGTCGTTGGAGAACCCGGCGGAGAGTTCGAGCAGCGGCGCCACCGCCCCCCGGACCCGGATGCGCCCCTCGTCCGGGATCAGCACCCCGGCGATCAGCCGGAGAAGCGTGCTCTTGCCGGTGCCGTTGCGGCCGATCACCCCCACCGTGTCGCCGGGCGCCACCGTGAAGGACACGTTACGTAGCGGCCAGAATACTCCGGCGTCGGGCTGGCGGCCGCCCCGGTGGATGATCATCTCTCGGAGCCGGAGGTTGCGCCGCCGGTTGCGGACGAACTGGATGCCCAGGTTCTCCGCCTCGATCATCGGCTCGCCCACCCTAGAGCTCCTTGAGGACGGCGGGTTCGAGCCGGCGGAAGACCGCGGCGCCGACGAGCAGGGTCACCAGGCTGCCGCCGACCGACAGGCAGAGCAGCCGGGCGTCGGGGAACTCGGCGGGATACCAGATCGAGTGGTGCAGTTGGAAGATTCCGACCAGCGGGTTCACCTCGTACGCGATCTTCACCCATCCCGGCAGCCCGGAGTCCCGTACCAGTGCCAGCGGATAGATGATCGGCGTCGCGTAGAAGAGCACCCGGGTGACCAGCCGCATCAGTCGCTCGATGTCGCGCATCAGGACGTTGAGCGAGGAGAGCAGCAGCGCGATGCCGACCAGCAGGATCGTCTGGACCAGCACGGCGAGTGGCAGCGCCAGCAGCGAGGGGCCGAGGTCGATCCTGCCGAGTGCGGCGTAGACCGCGGCGACGGCGGCCAGGATCGGCAGGCCGGCGACGTACTCGGCGAACCGGCCGGCGACCCGGCCGATCGGGAAGAGCTCGCGTGGCAGGTTCATCGTGGTGATCAGCCGGGCCTGGCCGGTGAGGGCGTTGGTCGCCTCGCTGATCGCCGAGCTGGTCCACATCCAGGCGAAGATGCCGGTGATCAGGAAGAGCGGGTACGACTCGGCGGCCTCGCCGAGGTGCCGGTGGGTGGCCGAGCGGTAGAGCAGGCCGAAGACGAAGAAGTAGATCGCTCCGAGGCCGAGCGGCTCGATCAACGACCAGAGGTAGCCGAGCACCGACTGCTGGTACTTCACCGTCAGGTCCCGGCGGACGAGCAGCCGCAGCGTGGTGCGGTGCGACCACACCGCCACGACGCCAGACGTCACCGTCGCCTCCCGCTCGTCCGGCAGCACACGCAGCCGCAATGGGACATAGGCTACCAGCCGGGGAAAAGACCCAAATGCGACCAACATGGGCAGAATGCCCACGGACCCCGCCACGGGTCTCCCGACGACGTGCCAACGTTACCGGACCGTTCCCCGGACACCACCGCCGAGACACCGGGATCGCCCCGGCCCGACGGACCCGCACACCGGGCGGCGTGGCGGTGCCCGCCGCGTCGCGACCACGGCAGGGCACCCGACGGAGCACGGGGACGGCGGGGGCGCGGCGCGACGGTCCCGGAGGTCACCGCGGCGAGCGACCAACGGCGGCGTCGTACGCGGCCTGGGCGCGCTCCACCTCCGGGATGTGGCGCTCGGCCCACTCCTTGATCGACGCCATGATCGGCAGCAGGCTCTCGCCGAGCGGGGTGAGGGCGTAGTCGACCCGGACCGGCACGGCGAGCGTCACCGTCCGCCGCACCAGGCCGTCCCGCTCCATCGTGCGGAGGGTCTGGGTCAGCATCTTCTGACTGACCCCGGCGATCCTGCGGCTGAGTTCGCTGTAGCGCCGCGGCCCGTCGGCCAACGCGGTCAGCACCAGGCTCACCCACTTGTCACTGATCCGGTCCAGCAGCTTCCGCGCCGGGCAGTCCGCCATGTAGGCGTCGTAGGCCCGCCGCTGCTCGGCGCGCAGTTGGCTCGCGGTCCGGGTCGTCACCCTCCACCTCCGGGTACGGTACGCACTCTCGGGTAACCCCTTCCTCCAGGAGAGTAGCTCTCCATACGCTCGCCGCTATGAAGGCAGTGATCATCCGCTCCTTCGGCGGCCCCGAGGTGCTCGAGGTCGCCGACGTCCCCCAACCCACGCCGGGCGTCGGCCAGGTCCGGATCAGGGTCGCGGCGGCGGCCGTCAACCCGGTCGACGTGCAGACCCGCTCCGGTGCCCTGACCGAGAGCGGGCTCCTCCCCGCACGCGAGGTGATCGGCATCGGCTGGGATCTCGCCGGCACCGTCGACGAGGTCGGACCCGGGGTCACCGGGTTCGCGGTGGGCGACCGGGTCCTGGGCCTCTCCGACCGGCTCGCCCTCCCGCTCAAGGCCCAGGCCGAGTACGCCGTGCTCGACGCGGACGCGGTCGGGCGTCTGCCGGACGGGGTGGACCTGGTCGCCGCCGCGACGCTGCCGCTCAACGTGCTCACCGCCGCCCAGGCACTCGACCTGGCCGCCCCACGCCCCGGGCAGACCCTGCTGGTCACCGGGGCGGCCGGCGGCGTCGGCGGGTACGTCGTGGAGCTCGCCGCCCGGGCGGGGGTCCGGGTGGTGGCGGTCGCGGATCCCCGGGACGAGGCGCTGGTGCGCGAACTCGGCGCCGAACACGTGGTGCCCCGGGGCGTCGACGTCGCCTCCGCGGTGCGTGCCGCCGTCCCCGGCGGGGTGGACACCGCGGTGGACGCCGCCTCGATCGGCGTGGCGGCGCTGGACGCGGTACGCGGCGGCGGCAGCTTCGTCGCGGTCCGGGGCGGTCGCGCTCCGGTGCCGTTGCGCGGCATCCGGGTCGCCAACGTCTGGATCCGGGCCGACGGCCCCCGGCTCACCGCCCTGGCCGCGGCCGGGCTGCGCCTGCGGGTCGCCGACACACTGCCGCTGGAGCAGGTCGCGGAGGCGCACCGGCGGCTGGAGCGGGGCGGGCTGCGCGGGCGTCTCGTGCTGCTTCCGGGCTGACCCCGACCTCCGGCGGCTTCGGCCCGGTCGGGCCCGCCCCGGGGCTCACCCCGACCTCCGGCGGGCCCGACCGGGCGGCGCGAGGCCCCGGAAAGGGTTCCTCAACACTCGATGACGTTGACCGCCAGACCGCCCCGCGCGGTCTCCTTGTACTTGACCTTCATGTCCGCGCCGGTCTCCCGCATGGTCTTGATGACCTTGTCCAGCGAGACCGTGTGCCGGCCGTCGCCGCGCAGCGCGAGTCGGGCGGCGGTGATCGCCTTGACGCTGGCCACCGCGTTCCGCTCGATGCAGGGGATCTGCACCAGCCCGCCGACCGGGTCGCAGGTCAACCCGAGGTTGTGCTCCATGCCGATCTCGGCGGCGTTCTCCACCTGGGCCGGGGTGCCGCCGAGCACCTCGGCCAGCCCGGCCGCCGCCATCGAGCAGGCCGAGCCGACCTCGCCCTGGCAGCCCACCTCAGCCCCGGAGATCGAGGCGTTCTCCTTGACCAGCACCCCGATCGCCGCCGCCGCGAGCAGGAACCGGACCACACCCTCCTCGGAGGCACCCGGCACGAACCGAGTGTAGTAGTGCAGGACGGCGGGGATGATGCCGGCGGCGCCGTTGGTCGGTGCGGTGACGACCCGACCGCCGGCCGCGTTCTCCTCGTTGACCGCGAGCGCGAAGAGCGTCACCCAGTCCATCACCCGCAGCGGGTCGGCCGCCCCGGGGTCCGCCTCCAGGGCGCGCCGCAGCTCCGCCGCCCGGCGGCGGACCCGCAGACCGCCGGGGAGCACCCCGTCACGGGTGCTGCCCCGCTCCACGCACTCCCGCATCACCCGCCAGATCTCCAGCAGACCGGTCCGGATCTCCGCCTCGCTCCGCCAGGACCGCTCGTTGGCGAGCATGATCCCGCTGATCGGCAGCCCGGTCTCGGCGGTCCAGGACAGCAGCTCGGCACCGGTCGCGAACGGGTACCGCACCCTCGTGGTGTCCGGCTTGATCCGGTCCGCGCCGGTGGCGCTCTCGTCCACCACGAACCCACCGCCGACCGAGTAGTACGTCCGGGTCCGCAGTGGTTCGCCCGTCGCGTCGTACGCGGTGAAGATCATGCCGTTGGGGTGGAACGGCAGCGACCGGCGCCGGTGCAGCACCAGGTCCCGGTCGACGTCGAAGTCGACGGTGTGCGCCCCGAGCACGGCCAGCCGGCCGCTGGCCCGGATCCCCGCCACGGTGGCGGCGACGCCGTCCGGGTCGACGGTCTCCGGCGCCTCCCCCAGCAGTCCGAGGAGTACGGCCCGGTCGCTGCCGTGTCCGTGCCCGGTGGCGCCGAGTGAGCCGAAGAGTTCGGCGCGCACCCGCACGGTGCCGGCGAGCAGTCCGTCGGCCTTGAGTCCGGTGGCGAAGGTCCGCGCGGCCCGCATCGGGCCGACGGTGTGAGAGCTGGACGGCCCGATCCCGATCGAGAACAGGTCGAATGCGCTGATCATCAGACTCCTCCCGGGCCGGCCCCGTTGCCGGCCCCCAACCGGGGTGCCGCCCGTACCTCCGGCGTGCCCCTGACCTGCCGGTTCGCGAGCCTACCCGGGACCGGCCGGGGTGCCCCGCCCGGTGGTCGGGGTGGCGGGGCGTGCGGGGACAGATGGCGGAGGCCGGTGTGCCCCGCGGGGCACACCGGCCTCCGGTCGGGCGGGGTCGGATCAGCCGACCTTGACGCTGGCCTGTGCCTCCATCGGGCAGGGCAGGCGGGAGTCGAAGGTGAGCTGGACGGCGCTGGCCACGAAGAACCCGCCGATGGTCTGGGCGGCGATCTCCGGAGGCGTACCGGGGGCGACCCGGTTCACGTCCTGGGCGAAGACGTAGACCTTCCAGATGCCGTACGGCTCCTGACCGGCCTTCCACAACTCCGGCAGCACGTTCTGCAGGTACAGGCCGGCGGTGTACGTGCCGTCGTTGGCGCGGGCGTCGAAGCCGGTGCCGTCGTCGGTCAGCGGCGCCAGGAAGTAGAGCCCCTTCGGGGCCCGGAACAGCGCGAACGCGTAGAGGTCGGGGCCCGTGAACAGGGTCGAGTCGGCCCGGGTGAACGTCGCCCGGACCCACAGCACGTCCGACGGGCCCACGGCCTCCGGGGTGACGACCGTGACGTCCTTCGTGACGTGGATGTTGGTCTGCTCCTCCTCCACCCGGTGGTGGTACACGCCGCCGGTGGTGATCCGCTCGTAGCTCCACCCCACGTGCGCCCGGTACGGCCTGCCGGCGTGCGGCTCGTCGAGCAGCTTCCACCGCGCCTCGACCCGCTCGGCGGTGGTCAGCTCGCCCGGGGCGGGCGGCGTCGCCGCCTGGCCGCGCCGGTGCGGGTCGGCCTCGTCGGAGAGCGCCACGGCCAGGGCCACCGAGGCGATCACCCCGGCGACGCCGGCGACGGTGACCCCGCCCTTCAACGGGTCGCCCGGTGCCGGCGTACAACACTCGGTGATGATGTCGGGGTCGGTCTCCTCGAACCTGCCCTTGATGCCCGCGTGGAAGGTCCCGGAGCCGAGCACCGCTCCGATGATCCCGACGATCGTGGCGACGACGAAGACCACCAGCGCCAGCACCTTCCACCACGGATCCTCGAACGGCAGTTCGCCGTGGGTTCCGGCGTACGCGGGGTTCGGCACCCAGACCATGGTCAGTCCGGTGGGGACGTACGGGCCGGGCCAGGGCTTGCGTTTCTCGCCGTACGGCTTCTCCCCGGCCCACCAGCCGTCCCCGGCGGGCGGGATGACCGTCACCTTCGAGATGTCGAGCCGCCCCTCGGGGACCTGGATCGAGTACGTGTCGGTGGCGGCGTCGTACCGGGTCTGGGAGACGAAGATCTGCCGGATCGAGCGGGACGCGGTGTACCCGTCCGCCCGGGCCACGAAGCTGACCAACGGCTTGCCCGGCGAGGCGTGCCGGAAGTCGGCCGCCCAGGAGACCAGCACCGAGGCGCCGGCCGGGATCGTCGCGAACGTGTACGTCTGCGCGGTCACCGCGATGCCGGGATCGCCGACGCTCTCCAGGTAGATGGAGACGTTGGTCAGGTCGCGGCCGGAGGTGTTGGTGTAGTGGCAGGCGATGCGCAGGTTGTAGAGCGCGTTGTCGAAGATGCCGTCGGGCAGCATCACGTTGGTCAGCGGCTCGATGGCGAACGGCCGGGCCTGCACGGCCATCGGGGTGGGGCTCATCTGCGTCCCTCCCCGACCACGGCGAACGAGATGCCGCCCAGCGTCTGCTCCTTCTGTGTCTCGATGACCTCGACGAGCTGGTACGCCCCGGCGGGCAGGTCGGCACCGCCCCGGATGGTGAGGTAGACGGGGACGCTGCGTCCGGCCGGCACCTCCAGTTCCAGCCACGGTTCGCCGACGCCGTCCTTCGGGTTGGTGATCGGCTTCTCCGCGAACCCGACCTCGACCACCGGTTTCTCCACCGGCTTCCCGTCGGCCAGGCCGAGCGTCCTCAGCGCCTCCCTGGACAGCTCACCGCCGATCTGGGCACCGATGCGGACCCGCTTCGACTCCCGGCGCGACGCGCTGACGGTGACGGTGAGCTTGAAGTCCTCCTTGCTGCTGGAGCTGGCGAGTGTGAGGTTGCGCTGCGCGACGTTGGGGTAGCTGACCGGGTCGACGGCGTCCGGCAGTGGCGGGTCGTCCGGCGTGCTGGCGACGACGACGAGGCACTCGTGTCCGTTGTTGACGGTCACGACGCGCCACGGCACCAGGCAGAGCACATCCTGGCTCTCCCCGGCCTTGATGTCGGCGTAGGCGGTGCCGATGAGGTTGAGGGTGCTGTAGAACATCTGCACCGAGGGATTGCCCCAGTAGAACCGCAGCTCGGCCCCGAACACGTCCTTCTGGCCGGTGTTCTGCACCCGGGCCCAGACGTAGGCGGTGTCTGTCTATATGTTTGGTCGCCCGCTCCCGACAGACCCCTGGTTCTGGGAGACAGACGGCGCCCGACGCCGCACCCGATCGACCTCGGTCGAGAGGAGCGGCCGGCGTCAGTGTGGCACGTACCCGCCACGGATGATCTCGAACTGTCGGCGGTCGGACTGACGGCGCCGGACCACGGTCACCCGTGCCGCCGGCCCCGGCCGTCACCGGGCGGGCACGCCCACGGGCCCCTCCGCCACCCCGGGCACACGGGGCGGCGGTGTGGATGTCGCACCACACCGCCGCCGTCGCCGACTCACGGCTGGACGTACGTGATGGTGACCTGCTCGTAGCCGAGCGAGCGCAGCATCTGGTCCAGCATCTTCCGGGTGTTCTCCCGGGCCCGCTCCCCGAGCCCGCCGCCACGCGCCGCCTCCGCGATCTTCTGCTCGGCCCTGAGGTAGACCTCGCGCTGCCGGTTCGGGTCTCCGCCGAAGACCTCACCGAGCCGGTTGAGCACCCCACGCTCCTCGGCGAAGACGTACGACCGCTCCAGGTCGAGGTTGACCTGCCCGAGCTGCGGCTCCGGCAGCCTGACCTCGACCGACCTCCGGTCCGCCGACACGGTCACCGCGTCCTCGCCGAGCTGTCCGAAGTCGACGTACGCCTCGACGGTGCCGGCGCCGACGAAGAGGGTGCGCTCGCCGAGCAGGAAGTCGGGAACGTACCGCCGGTTCTGCTCCAGGTCCACGACGACCTCGAAGTTGCCCTCGGCGGCGACGTAGCGGCTGAGGTCCTGGATCGACCTCAGCAACGGCGGCTGGCTGTGGTCGGCCTTCTCCTCGACGAACGGGTTGCGCCAGTCCGGCAGGATGTCGATGCCGCCGGCGCGCACGCCGAACACCAGCGCCACCGCCAGGCCGACGACCCCGGCGAGGACGACGAGGCCACGCCCGCGGCGGCCCCGCCCACCGGCCGGTGCCGGCGCGTCGGCGCCGTCGGCCCCGTCGGCGTCTGCCCGGTGGTCGACGTCGAACGGTTCGGTGGGCTCGCTGTCGGCGGCGCCCGCCCGGGGATCGGCGGGGGCGCTGGTCGCCCGCCCCCTGGCGTACGCGGGAAACTCGCGAGTGGGCTGGTTGACATCGCCGGGCCGGGACATCGCACCCTCACCGTCCTCATCGCCTCAGGTGGTCTGACCACGACGGTACGTCGCCGGTGCGACACCCACGATCCACGCGCCGCCGGCCCCGGGCGGCTCGGGTCCGCCCGGTCGCGGCGTGTCCCGGCGGCGTCGGCAGGTCGGGGCACGGACTCCCCTCCGCACGCCCGATGCGCCCTTCCTCACGTCCGACTAGGTTGTCCGCGAGGAGGGACGGCATGGCCCACGGTGGCTTCAGCGACGCCGAGGACTTCGTCCGGGCCCGACTCGACGCGTTGCGCCGGTTCGCGTACCTGATCAGCGGCAGCGCCGCCGAGGCGGACGACCTGGCCCAGATCGCGGTGGTCGAGGTGTGGCAGCGGTGGCGCAGGGCCCGGGAGAATCCCGAGGCGTACGCGCGGCAGGTCATCGTGACCCGCAACGTCAGCCGCTGGCGCCGGTGGCGCCGCGAGGTCCCGAGCGAGGAGCTGGAACACCGCCCCGACGATCCCGCCGGGACGGCGGTGAGCAACGGCGCTCTGTGGCAGGCACTGCGCACACTCGGCAAGGCCGAACGCACCGTCGTGGTGCTGCACGTGCTGTACCGCTACACCTTCAGCGAGATCGCCGGCATCTGCGGCGAGCCGCCGGGCACGGTGTCCAGCCGGTACGCGCGAGCCAAGCGGGCGCTGCAGGCGCACCTGGGGACCGCCCGGCAGACGATTCGGAGCGCACGTGGTTGACGTTGACATGGTTGGCCCCGAAGGTGAACGGCGTCCGGCCGACGTCGGTTCCGACGACGAACGACGACTCGTCGAGGAACTCGCCGCCACCCTCGTGGAGGCACAGGCCGCACTGCCGGCGGTCGGCCCCGACGCCGTCGCGGAGATCCGGCGGCGCTACCGGCGCCGACGGCGGCGGGGCAGGCTGGCCGGGCTCACGGCGGCGGTCCTGGTCCTCGTCATGACGCTGGCCGGTGTCGAACTGGTCCGGGGCGTCGGCCTGCCGACCACGCGTCCGCCGGCGGGTGACGCGACACCGCTGCTGCGGGTCTGGGCGGTCACACCGCCGGGTCAGGACTCGGCACTGAGGAAGTTGGTGGCGCGCCACAACGACGGGACCGCGGGGTTCCGGGTCGACCTCACCACCTTCGGCAACGAGGAGTACAAGGAGCGGCTGCGGTCCGTCGGCGACGGCCCGGACACCCCGGACGTCTTCGTGAGCTGGGGCGGGGCGAGCCTGGCCCAGCTCGCCCGGGCCGGCCGCCTGGTCGACCTGACCGAGTCGCTGCGCCGGTCGCCCGGGGTCACGGCACGCTTCCTCCCGAACGTGCTGGCCGGGGGCGCGGTCGACGGCCGCCTGTACGGCCTGCCTATGCGGGGCACGCACCCGGTCGTGCTCTTCTACAACCGGGACGTCTTCGACCGGACCGGCCTGCGTCCGCCGCGCAGCTACACCGACCTGCTCACCCTGGTGGACCGGTTCACCGCCGCCGGGATCGTGCCGATCGCCCTGGGCGGCGCCCAGGGCTGGACGGAGCTGATGTACGTGATGTACCTGGCCGAGCGGATCGGCGGCCCCGGTGTCACGACGGACCTCGTCTCGGGCCGGCCGGGCGCCTGGGCGAACCCGGCGGTCCTGGAGGCGTTGCGGCGTGCCCGCCACCTCGCCGAGCGCGGCGCGTTCGGCGACGACTTCGCCTCCGTCGGGTACGACGACGGCGGCGCGGGAAGACTGCTGGCGACCGGCCGGGCGGCGATGCACCTGATGGGCGCCTGGGAGTACCCGACGCTGCTCGCCCGGTATCCCGACTTCGTCCGGGACGGTGGTCTCGGCTGGGTTCCCTTCCCGACGGTCGAGGGGGGTGCCGGTGACCCGGCGGATCTGCTCGGCGTGCCGACGCAGTACTTCTCGGTGTCCGCCACCAGCCGGCATCCGGAGGCGGCGATCGAGTTCGTCCGGGCGGTGGCGGGTGACGAGTTCCTCGACGACCTGGTCGCCGACGGTGAGGTGCCACCGGTGACGGACGCGGCGCGGCTGCTGCGCGACACCGAGCACGCCGCGTTCGCCACCTCGATCTCCGAGCTGGTCGCCCGGGCGCCCTCCTACCACCTGGCATGGGACCAGGCGCTGGATCCGCAGACCGCGACGGTGCTGAACGCCAACCTGCAACGGCTGTTCCAGTCGAAGCTCACTCCCGAGCAGTTCGTGGCGGCGATGGCGGATCTCGACTGACGGCCGGTCCGCCCGCGTCCACCCCGACCGACCGAGGAGGTCGGCTTAGTACCACATCCGGCGATCCAGCACCAGCCAATGACCCCCATCTACTACTGTCGTATTCCCGACAGGTCATGGTGCAGCACAGTGAGCCCCGACGTGCGTTCGAGGGGAGATCGCGCACCCGTCCCGGTGCGTGACGCGACCGGCCGCCGCGGCGGCCGGCGTCGAACACCACCCCTGGAGGTCTCCCCGAATGAAGAAGCTCCGGATCGTCATGGTCGGCGTGCTCACCGCCGGCGCGCTCTACGCGGTCGGTCCGTCGGCCGCCACCGCCGCGCCGCAGCCACCCGCGCCGCCGGCCCCCGCGACGCCGCCGAAGCCCGGCCACGGCGGGCCCGCTCCCGCCCCCGGCACCATCGACCAGCCGCTGCGCGTGCTGGCCGCCAAGCACGGCCTCGGTGTCGGCACGGCAATCGACGTGAACGCCCTGGCGAACGACGCCGCCTACCGCGAGCGGGCGGCCCGGGAGTTCTCCGCGGTCACCGCCGAGAACGTCATGAAGTGGGAGAGCCTGGAGCCGGTCCGCGGCCAGTACAACTGGGGCCCGGCCGACGAACTGGTCGAGTTCGCCCGGCGTAACGGTCAGAAGATCCACGGCCACACCCTGCTCTGGCACAACCAGCTCCCCGGCTGGCTGACCCAGGGTGTCGCCGACGGCTCGATCGACTCGGCGGAGCTGCGCAGCATCGTCAAGAACCACATCACCACCGTGGTGAAGCGGTACCGGGGCAAGGTCCGGTCCTGGGACGTGGTCAACGAGGCGTTCACCGACGGCGACAACCCCGTGCTGCGCGACACCATCTTCCGCCGGCTCCTCGGCCCCGACTACATCGCCGACGCGCTGCGCTGGGCACACGCCGCCGACCCGAAGGCGAAGCTCTTCCTCAACGACTACGCCATCGACGGCATCAACCCGAAGAGCACCGCGTACTACGAGCTGGCCAAGACGCTGCGCAGGCAGGGGGTGCCGCTGCACGGCATCGGCTTCCAGGGCCACCTCGACCTGCAGTACCCGCTGCCGATCGACGCCCCGCAGAACCTGGCCCGCTTCGACCAGCTCGGGCTGGAGACCGCCTTCACCGAGGTCGACGTCCGGTACTTCCTGCCGACCGACACCTACAAGGAGGCCGGCCAGGTGGGCAGCTTCAACACCCTGCTGTCGGCCTGCCTGCTCACCCCGAGGTGCGTGATGTTCACCGTCTGGGGCTTCACCGACCGGTACTCCTGGGTGCCCGACGCGTTCAGCGGCCAGGGTGCGGCGACCCCGTTCGACGAGAACCTCGCGCCCAAGGCGGCGTACCGCGGCCTGCAGCAGGTCCTCGCCACCGCCTCGGTGCCGCACGGCAGGCGCGGCTTCTGAGAAGGCGGTCGGGACACGTGGTCACACGGCCGGACGGCGCGCGGAGGGTGGACGCCGTCCGGCCGTGGGGCCCTCCGCCCGACCGGGGTGGTCCCGCCGCCGGTGTCGAGCCGCCCCGCGACCGTGGTGGCCCTGCTCTCTTCGACTTGACAGCGGCAATTTAGGCCAGGCTAACCTAAGGCCCGCTTGGGTCACGTGCCGTCACGCCGTGCCCCGTGCCTGTTCACCGCCCGCCTGATCCGCGTCAGTCCAAGGGAGCCCCACGTCATGACTCGCCGTCTCCAACTCACCCGCCGGAACTTCCTCGGGGCAGCCGGTGCACTCGGCCTCGGCGCCCTGCTCGCCGCCTGCGGCACGGACGAGGGCGGGTCGGGTGGCTCGACGAACGCCGGCGACGGCGCCTGGACCTTCACCGACGACCGGGGCCAGGAGATCAGGACAGCCAGCCGGCCCCGCCGGATCGTCGCCTTCGTCGGCACCGCCGCCGCGCTGTACGACTTCGGCGTGACCGACCAGATCGTCGGCGTCTTCGGGCCGACCGTCCGCCCCGACGGCAGCCCGGACGTGCAGGCCGGCAACCTGGACGTCAGCAAGGTCACCATCGTCGGCAACACCTGGGGCGAGTTCAACCTCGAGAAGTACGCGTCACTGCAGCCCGACCTCCTGATCACCCACCAGTACGAGGAGGGCTCGCTGTGGTACGTGCCGGACGAGAGCAAGGACAAGATCGCCCAGTTGGCGCCCAGCCTCGTCCTCGTCGCCTCGCGTGCCCCGCTGGACAAGGTGATCGAACGGCACGCCGAGGTCGCCGCCGCGCTCGGTGCCGACCTGAACGCACCGCGGGTGACCGAGGCCAAGGCGCGGTTCGAGGCCGCCGCCGAGAGCATCCGGCAGGCTCTCGCCGCCAACCCGGGGATCAGGGTCCTCGCCTGCTCCGCCAGCGCGGACCTCTTCTACGTCTCCAACCCGGGCGTCAACTCCGACATCTACTACTACAAGTCCCTCGGGGTGGACATCGTCGTCCCCGAGAAGGTCGACGACCTCGGCTACTTCGAGAGCCTGAGCTGGGAGAACGCCGACAAGTACCCGGCCGACATCCTGCTGCTGGACAGCCGTACCTCGGCCCTGCAGCCGAAGGACCTGACCAACAAGCCGACCTGGAACCGGCTCCCGGCGGTCAGGGCGAACCAGATCGTCGGCTGGAACAGCGAGGCGCTGTTCTCGTACGCGGGCAGCGCCACCGCCCTGGAGACCCTGGCCACCGCCATCCGCACCGCCAAGAAGGTGGTGTGACCCTCCCTTCCGTCCTCCGTTGATCACGGAGCGTCCGCGGGAGCCCGTCCCGCGCCGACGACTCCGTGACCGACGAGGGAGAGGTGCGGCGGGAGGGGTGGGTGGGAGGGCGGCGACGTTGCCGCCCGGTCACGGCAGCACCAGTACCCGGGCGTGGATCTGGTTGCGCTGTTGCAGGGCGGCCCGGAGTGCCCGGTGCAGCCCGTCTTCGAGGTAGAGACTGCCGTTCCACTGCACGACGTGCGGGAACAGATCGCCGTAGAAGGTGGAGTCCTCGGCGAGGAGCTTGTCGAGCGCGAGTTCCCGCTTGGTCGTGATGAGCTGGTCGAGACGCAGCGGCCGCGGCGGAATCTCCGCCCACTGCTTCAACGTGAGCCCGTGGTCCGGGTACGGTCGTCCGTCCCGGACCGCCTTGAAGATCACGACGGCACGCTCCTCCCCATGGCCGTGCTGGCCCGGCCCCGTGCGTTCCCTCCGCGGCCCGCCCCGCGTGCAAGCCGCGAATTGCAAATGACGCTCGTCAGCCTAGCGACCCCGTACGACCTTGTAGTTTGTTCCTAGATGTCAGTTTCGTTACTACCTCCGGTAGTTGGTCGATCACCGTCGGACAGGCCCGTCCGCCCCCACCGGCCCCGATGCACGACCTCGGTCATCGGGCGCCTCCCGCGCCGCAGCGACGGCGACCGGTGGTCCGGCGCCGGGTACCCCACGGTGATCGCTCCGATCGGTGTGAACTCCTCGGGCACGCCGAACGCTTCCCGGTACGCCGACAGGCGTTCCGGCGGAATCCCGAAGAAGCAGGCGCCGAGCCCCTCGTCGACCGCGGTCAGCAGCATCAGCAGAGCCGCGAAGCCGGTGTCGACGTACCAGTAGGGCACCGGCCAGCGTGCCTCGTCCCGGTCGGTCCAGCCCTTGTCCGGCTCGGCGTACCGGTCCAGGTAGGCGGAACGGCTCGCGTGCGGCACCACGATCAGCGGTGCCCGGCGCATCCCGGTCAGCCACCGGCTGGCGCCGCCGCCCGGCCCGGCCGGACGCCCCCGGCCGCCGCGCGGGCTGGTCGCCGTCCAGAACCGCTCCCGGTCCGCCGGCTCCGACAGGACGAGGAAGGCCCAGCCCTGGGAGAACCCGGCCGACGGCGCGCGGACGGCGTGGTCGAGCAGCCGCGTCACCACCTCGGGCGGAACGGGCCGGTCCGGGTCGTAGTTCCGGACCATCCGACGCCGCCGTACGACCGTCGAGAACTCCATCCTGGCGCCTCCTCCGTTGCGCGTCAGCCGCCCGGCCCGACCGCCGCCCGTGACCGGCCGGCCTGGCGGGCCGGGCGGCCCGTACACGGCACGCCCGGCCGTCCCGACCGGCTCGGCCGTCTGCCGCCGCCGACGGACGTCAGGCGCCGGGACGGATGCCCCAGACCGCCCGCCACGTCTGGCCCGGTTCCAGGACGATCACGTCCCGGCCCGAACGGAACGCATCCGGTGGGCAGGTCATCGGCTCCACCGCCACCGACCGGCGGCGCCGCTCGCCCAGGAGCGTGTCACCGGTGAAGACCTGCCACCAGCCGAACGAGGTGTCGGCCCAGACGCTCACCTCCGCCGACGAGTCCGGGCTGGCGAGCGTGACGCTGGAGCCGCTCTCGTCGACCTGGTCCGGGTCGAGGTCCCCGAAGGCGACGTCGAGGACGGCGGAGCCGATCCGGCGGGGGGTGGTGAAGTCGTACTCCCCGCCGGCGACCTTCACGGCCCCGACCGGCAGCAGCCGACCGTCCAGCAGCAGCCGGCTGCGGCCCGGCACGCGCAGCAGCAGGTCGTCCACGGCCACCCCGGGAATCCGCAGGTACGGGTGGACGGAGAACCCGAACGGGCAGGGCTGCCGCCCCACGTTGGTCACCTGGTGCTCGGCCCGCAGCCCGTCCGCGCCGACCCGCCACTCGGTCTGCAACTCCAGCGGCCAGGGATAGCCGACCTGCGCCGGCATCTCGCAGCGGACCACCACGGTGTCCGGGCGCTGCGACACCAGCCGCCAGGGCAGCCAGTTCACCAGTCCGTGGATCGCGTTGTGCCGCTCCGGCTCGGTCAGGGGCAGCTGGAGCGACCGGCCTCCGAAGGTGTAGCGACCGTCCCGGATCCGGTTCGGCCAGGGCGCCAGAATCTGGCCCGCCGCGCCGGCGGGCAGTTCGTCCTCGCCGTACCCGTCGACGTACTCGACGCCGTTCACCCGGTACGCCCGCAGGCCGCCGCCGACCTCGACCACCACGGCCTCGTGGCCGTCGGCCGAGATCGTCCACTGTGCGCCGGAAAGCGGTCGTGCCGCCGCTGTGACGTTCTCCATGCGTTGCTCCTCGGTCGCCCCTCGCCGGAAGACGGGTCCGGCGCTGCTGGGTCGCTGACCGGACGATAGCCGTTACCCCGCGGAAACGCCCGGCCCCCCGGCGACGGCGCCCGCCCGGTCCTTCGGGGCACCCCCCGGTGACGCGGTCGGGGCGGGCTGCCCCGTACCGGCCGCGCCGGACTCCGGGTCGGCCGCGCCCGGCGAGGCACCGGCCCGCGCCGGGTCCGTCTCGGCCACGAACCGGTAGCGCAGCAGCGCCGGGAAGAAGAGCCCCAGCAGCACGGCGAGGACCGCCGCCAGCAGACCCCCGCCGACCCACGCGACACCGGCCCCCCACATCGACGCCGTCATGCCGGCCCGCAGGTCTCCCAGACGGGGTCCGCCGGCAACCACGGTGATGTTCACACCCTGGAGGCGCCCCCGCATGCGGTCCGGCGCGTACACCTGGAGCATCGACTGCCGGAACACCGAGCTGACCAGGTCGGCGGAGCCGGCCAGGGCGAGCAGCCCGACCATCAGCCACAGCTGTCGGGCCAGTCCGGCGGCGGCGATCGCCAGGCCCCACCCGACCACCGCGATCACCAGACCGAGGCCCTGCCGGCGGACCCGGCCGATCCACCCGGAGGTGAGCCCGCCGAGCACCGAACCGATCGCGATCGCGCTGTACAGCCAGCCGATCGCCGCCCCGCCGCCGAAGCGCTCCGTCGCCACCTCGGGGAAGAGCGCCCGGGGCATCGCGAAGAACATCGCGATGAGGTCGACGGCGAAGGAGAGCAGCAGCACCGGCGTACCGGCCAGGTAGCGGAAGCCGTCCACCACGCCGGCCAGGCCGAGCCGCCGCGGCTGCGCGGTGCCGTCGTCCAGCGGAGGCATCGGCGGCAGCCGCCAGGTCGCCCAGAGCGAGACGGTGAACAGCGCGGCGTCGACGCCGTACGCCACCGGCAGGGCGCCCTCGACCGGCAGCGCCGAGAAGACCAACCCGCTGGCGAGCGGCCCGAACACGCCACCGGCGGTGGTCGTGGTGAAGCCGAGGGTGTTCGCCGCCGGCAGCAGCGACGCGGGCACCAGCCGGGCGATGATCGCCACCCGGGCCGGCGAACTGACCGCGAACGCGATCGTCTGGACCGCGACCAGCGCCAACAGCAGGACCGGGCTGCCGAACCCGAACAGTGCCTGGCACAGCAGCCCCAGGGTGGACAGCCACATCAGCAGCGAGCTGGCGAGCAGCAACCGGCGCCGGTCCACCGCGTCCGCGACCGCGCCACCCCACAGACCGAAGATCAACAGTGGGACGAACCCGGCGACGCCCAGCAACCCGACCCACAGCGACTCGTCGGTCAGGGTGTACATCTCCACCGGCACGGCGACCGCGGTGAGCTGGAAGCCGAACATCGACACGCCGGTGCCGACCCACAGCCGCCGGTACGCCGGGAACCGCAGCGGCCGTAGGTCGATGGCCAACCGCCCCAGCCGGCCGACGATCCCTCGACCACCCTGGGTCGTCTTGCCGTCACTGTTGGTCACGGTGCCAGCCGTTCAATGATCCACTTCTGCGCACCGGTCCGACGGTAGCGCAGTCGATCGTGCAGCCGGCTGGCCCGTCCCTGCCAGAACTCGACCGTCTCCGGTACCACCCGCAGGCCGCCCCAGTGCGGCGGCGGGGGAACCGGCGTCCCCTCGGGAAACCTCTCGGCGGCGGCCCGGTACGCGGCCTCCAGCGCGGCGCGGTCGGGCAGGACCCGGGACTGCGGGCTGGCCCAGGCCCCGAGCTGGGACCCGCGGGGTCGGGTGGCGAAGTACGCCTCCGTCTCCGCGCGGTCCACCGGAACCACCGTGCCGCAGATCACCACCTGCCGCTGCATCGCGAACCACGGCAGCAGCAGGCTCGCGTACGGGTTCACCCGTACCTCGGTTCCCTTGCGCGACTCGTAGTTCGTGTAGAAGACCAGCCCGCGCTCGTCGTACCCCTTGAGCAGGACCATCCGAGAGCTGGGGCGCCCCCGGTCGTCGGCGGTCGACACCACCATCGCGTTCGGCTCCGGCAGCCCGGCCGCGACCGCGTCGGCGAACCAGCGGTCGAACTGGACCCACCAGTCGGCCGCCAGGTCGGCGCGGGACAGCCCGTCGGTGGACGTGTACTCCCGGCGCAGCGCGGCCGGGGGCACTGTGTTCCCCGCCACTTCCTCTCCTCGTCGTCGGCGCCGGCCGCCTCGACGGCGGGCAACGGCGATGTCGCGGACAGCACAATCTCGCCCGCTCGCAAGTTGGTTGTCCAGCAGGCAAGATGGCACGAATACAACCCTGCGTTCGCCGGAGGCTCCTTTCGGGCACACCGGAACGAGCCCCGAGAGCACGGACGATGATCCAGGAGCCCGCATGTCCGACTTCAAGCCGGGGCTGGAAGGTGTGATCGCCTTCGAGACCGCCATCGCCGAACCCGACAAGGAAGGAAGCGCGCTGCGCTATCGGGGAGTCGACATCGAGGACCTCATCGGACAGGTCTCCTTCGCCAACGTCTGGGCGCTGCTCGTCGACGGCCGGTTCGGTCCCGGTCTGCCACCGGCCGAGCCGTTCCCGGTGCCGGTGCACTCCGGTGACATCCGGGTCGACGTGCAGTCCGCGGTCGCGATGCTCGCCCCGTACTGGGGGTTGAACCCGCTCCTCGACATCTCTGACGAGCAGGCCCGGGAGGACCTGGCCCGGGTTTCGGTGACCGCGCTGTCCTTCGTCGCCCAGTCGGCCCGCGGTCTCGGCCTGCCGGCCGTGCCGCAGAAGGAGATCGACAAGGCGGAGACCATTGTCGAACGCTTCATGAAGCGCTGGCGCGGCGATCCGGACCCGCGGCACGTCAAGGCCGTGGACGCGTACTTCATCGCCGCCGCCGAGCACGGGATGAACGCCTCCACCTTCACGGCCCGCATCGTCGCCTCGACGGGCGCGGACGCCGCCGCCTGCATCTCCTCCGGCATCGGTGCCCTCTCCGGCCCGCTGCACGGCGGCGCGCCCTCGCGGGTACTGGAGATGATCGAGGCCGTCGAGCGCAGCGGCGACGCCGAGGGGTACGTCAAGAGCCTCCTCGACCGGGGCGAGCGGCTGATGGGCTTCGGCCACCGGGTCTACCGGGCCGAGGACCCGCGCGCCCGGGTGCTGCGCAGGGTCGCCAAGGAACTCGGCGCCCCACGGCTGGAGGTCGCCGAGGCGCTGGAGAAGGCCGCCCTGGCGGAACTCCAGGAGCGCAAGCCCGACCGCGTGCTCGCCACCAACGTCGAGTTCTGGTCGGCGGTGGTGCTCGACTTCGCCGAGGTTCCGGCGCACATGTTCACCTCGATGTTCACCTGCGCCCGGGTGGCCGGCTGGTCGGCGCACATCCTGGAGCAGAAGAAGCAGGGCCGGCTGGTCCGCCCGTCGGCCCGGTACGTCGGCAGCGGTCCCCGCAAGCCCCACGAGGTCGAGGGCTGGGACTCCATCCCGCACAACGCCTGAGCCCGGCGGGGACGGTCCCCGCCGCCTCGTCGTCCGCGGGGCGGGCCCGTTCCCGGCCCTGCCGGGCGGGCACCGCCCCGATCTCGCGCGGGATGTGGGGCACGCCTCAGTGAGCGGGGTGGGACAGCGGGCCGGCCCGGTCCGAGGTGGTGCGAGGATGGGTCAGGCGGCATCGTCGCCGGACAACCGCTCTCCGCCCCCGGGCTGACCGCCCACCGGAAGGATCTGCGTAATCGTGGCTGACGTTTCGACCATTCGGATTCCAGACGAGATCAAACCCGCCGACGGCCGGTTCGGCTGCGGCCCGTCCAAGGTGCGTCCGGCCGCGGTCTCCGCCCTGGCCGACGTCGCCACGACGTACCTCGGCACCTCCCACCGGCAGAAGACCGTTCGCGACCAGGTCGCCCGGCTGCGTCGCGGCATCGCCGAGTTCTTCTCCCTGCCCGACGGGTACGAGGTCGTCCTCGGCAACGGCGGCACCACCGCGTTCTGGGAGGTCGCCACGTTCGGGCTGGTCCGCGACCGGGCCCAGTTCGCCAGCTTCGGCGAGTTCGGCGCCAAGTTCGCCAAGGCGGTCTCCTCCGCGCCGTTCCTCGGCACCCCGACGATCCGCAAGGCCGACCCGGGCAGCGCCCCGGAACTGGTCGCCGAGGCCGGCGTCGACGTCTACGCCACCCCGCACAACGAGACCTCGACCGGCGTCGCGGTGCCGGTCCGTCGGGTCGCCGGCGCGGACGAGGGTGCGCTGCTGCTGGTCGACGCGACCTCGGGCGCGGGCGGCCTGGAGGTCGACCTCCGGGAGTGTGACGTCTACTACTTCGCCCCGCAGAAGTGCTTCGGCTCCGACGGCGGGATCTGGCTGGCGCTGATGTCGCCGGCCGCCCTGGAGCGGGCCGCCGAGATCAAGGCGTCAGGCCGCTACATCCCCGCCTTCCTCGACCTGGTCACCGCGATCGACAACTCGCGGCTGGAGCAGACGTACAACACCCCGGCGCTGGCCACGATCTTCCTGGCCGCCGAACAGACCGACTGGATGAACGCCCAGGGCGGCCTGGCCTGGGCGGCCAAGCGCACCGCCGAGAACGCCGCGATCGTGTACGGCTGGGCCGAGCGCTCCTCCGTGGCGACCCCGTTCGTCACCGACCCGGCGCTGCGTTCGAACGTCGTCGCCACGATCGACTTCACCGACGGGGTCGACGCGACCGCGATCGCCAAAGCGCTGCGGGCGAACGGGATCGTCGACACCGAGCCGTACCGGAAGCTCGGCCGCAACCAGCTGCGGATCGCGCTCTTCCCCGCGGTCGAGCCCGCCGACGTCGAGGCACTGACCACCTGCATCGACTACGTGGTCGAGCGACTCTGACCGACCGGACACCGGGCCGGGCCGGTCCGCCGGGCCGCCCGGCCCGTGCGGCCGGCCACGCCCGGTCCGACTGATCGATGTGTCCAGCTCACCCGCGACATGCGGGCGTGGCTCCCCCCACCGGGTGACGGACCGGCGTACCGTGTCACAAGGACGCCCGGGCGGCTGACCTGTGGCGTGGGGCCAGCGAGGCGGGACGGAGGCAACGCGATGCGGCCAGTACGCTTCGTCGCCCTCTCCGAGGACGGCCAAGCTATGGTGCTCACCGACGAGGTGGGGCGACTTCTCGCCCTGCCGATCGACGAGCGGGTGACCACGGCGCTGCAGGGCGAACACCGCAGTCCGACCCTGACGGCGGTCGGCAGCGGAGGCACCGAGCCGGTGCCGTCCCTGTCGCCCCGGGACATCCAGGCCCGGATCCGGGCCGGTGAGTCGGCCGAGGACGTGGCACGGATCGCCGGCGTGCCGGTCGATCGGGTGTTGCGGTACGCGGGGCCGGTGCTCCAGGAGCGGGCGATGCTCGCCCAGCACGCCCGACGGACCCGGCTGAAGAACGCGGAACACCGCGCGCCGCTCGCCGAGATCGTCGACAGCCGGCTCTCCCAGCACGGCATCGACACCGAGAAGATCTCCTGGGACGCCTACCGGCGGGACGACGGAACGTGGCGGATCGTCGCGACGTGGCCGTCCGGCAAGGCGACCGCCCAGGCGGTCTGGGATCTCGACAAGACCCGCCAGGCGGTCACCCCGCACGACGACATGGCGCAGTACCTCTGCGCGGAGCGGCCGACACCGCTGCTCGGCCAGGATCCGCCACCGGAGCGGGGCGGGCATCCCCTGCCCACCCCGGCCCGACGCGAACCGGGAAGGGGCGGCCACGGCCTGCCGACCCCCACCGACCTGCCGCGGCCCGGCCGGGATCCGATCCGGGCCGGTCGCGACGCGCTGCTCGCCTCGCTCGACCGGCAGCCCGGCTCCCACACCGGACGAAGCCTCGATCCGGCCGCCACGGCCGGCTCGGAGACCCCCCGTCAGCGGCCGGTGGTGGGCGGGGCCGCCGCGCTGCTCGGCGGTGGCCCGGGCTCGGCCTTCGACGACGACTCGGACGCGCCGAAGGAGGTCCCGGCCGTGCCGTCGCTGGCGGTGCTGCGGCCCCGGCGTGCCGCCGGCCAGGGCGGCGCCGAGGGCGGCGAGCCCGTCGGAAAGTCGCGCAAGCGGCTGCCGAGCTGGGACGACGTGCTCTTCGGCAGCGGGCCGGCGGCGCGGGAGAGCTCCTGACCCCGGTCGGGTCGGTGGCCCTCCGCGGCCGGTGAGGTCCGGCCGGCCCGCGCCGACCGGCGTCGGCTCAGGGCGCGACGCAGAACTCGTTGCCCTCGGGGTCGGCCATGGTGATCCAGGTGTACGGCCCCTGCCGTCCGTGGTGCAGGATGCGCGCGCCCCGTGCGACGAGCTTGTCGGCCACCGCCGCGATGTCGTCCGTCCCGACGTGCACGTCGAGGTGCATCCGGTTCTTCACCGTCTTGCCCTCCGGCACCTCCTGGAAGAGCACCCGGGGCGCGCCGGCGGCGGCCCCCTCCGGGTGGCGGATCGCCGCACCCGCACGCCAGACCAGGACACCGTTGTGGACCTTGGTGTCGCTCTCGGTGGCCTGGCCCTCCTCGATCATGCGGCGGATGAACGCCTCGTCGCTCGGCTCCACCTCCCAGCCGAGGGTCTCGGCCCACCAGTCGGCGAGGGTGTGTGGATCGGCCGCGTCCTGGGTCACCTGAACGTGGTACGGCATGGTCACTCCTTGTTGCTGTCACAATCACGAACCGGGCCGGCCGCGACCCCGAGGTGGATCACCTCACGGCCGGTTCGCGGCACCGGGGTTGCCAGCTGAGCGGTCGGGCCGGGCCCTCACCGGACCGCACGGCCGGGCGCGTCGACGCCCGCCCGGTCCGCGTACCCCGGCATGCCTCGTCACGTACGCCCCGTTGACGCGGTGTCTTCGCCGCCGTGCCGGCGTACCTGACGGGCGGCCGGCCCGGTCCGGCGCCCTGCGGGAACGCTAACCTCGATTGCGGACAGGTCCGGTCCTCGTTTCGCTGGCAGGCTTGACGTCATGCTCGACACGTCGGCGCGGCTGCTGCGGCTGCTCTCCCTGCTGCCGACCCGCCCGGAGTGGACCGGCCCGGAGCTGGCCGAGCGGCTGGGCGTGACCGTGCGGACGCTGCGCCGCGACGTCACGCGGCTGCGGGAGCTCGGCTACCCGGTGCTCGCCACCCCCGGCGTCGCCGGTGGCTACCGGCTCGGCAGCGGGTCGAAGCTCCCGCCGCTGCTGCTCGACGACGACGAGGCGGTGGCGGTGGTGCTGAGCCTGCGCAGCGCCACGAACCACACCGTGGCCGGCATCGCCGAGACCTCGCTGCGGGCGCTGGCCAAGCTGGACCGGATCCTGCCGGCCCGACTCCGCCGACGCACCGCCGCGCTGCGGCACGCCACCGTGCCGTTGCCCAGCCCGGCCCCCACGGTCGAGCCGGAGCTGCTCACCGCCATCGCCGAGGCGTGTCAGGCGCACCAGCGCCTCGCCTTCGACTACCGGGGACGCGACGGCGCGACCCAGACCCGGACGGTGCGGCCCCACCGGCTGGTGCACACCGGCCGCCGCTGGTACCTGGTGGCCTGGGACGAGACCCGGGACGACTGGCGTACCTTCCGGGTCGACCGGATCAGCGGCCTGCGCGGCACCGGGAGCGCGTTCACCCCCGCCGCCGACCCGCCGGACGCGGCGGCGTTCGTCGCGGATTCCATCACGACCGCGCCGTACCGGTTCCGGGCCCGGATCCTGGTCCACGCGCCGGCCCCGGTGATCGCCGAGCGGGTGCCACCGACGGTCGGAACGGTCGAGGCGGTGGACGAGGCCACCTGTCTGCTGGTCACCGGCGCGGACTCGGTCATGTACCTGGTGGCGCAGCTGGCCCTGCTCGGGTGTGACTTCACGGTGCGCGAACCCCCGGAGTTGATCGCCGAGCTGGGTGTCCTGTCGGAGAGGTTCGCCCGGGCACACCGGGCGTCGTCGGTCGGACACCGCTGACCTCACCGGTTCAGCCGCTTACCGGGCTTTCGAGGTAAACACCACCAATCTGGGGCAACATGGAAGAGTGCGCCGCAGAAACGTTCTCATGTTGGCCGCGCTGCCCGTCCTTGCCGCCAGTGGTCCGGCGAGCGCGTCGGACCAGGGCCCAGCACCCCGGCGGTCGACCGTCCGCAACCGTCTGCGTGTCCCTCCACTGGCCGGGTCGACCACCGACGCGGACGGTGTCCGGCGGTTCGAGCTGACGATGCGGCGCGGCCGGAGCGAGTTGCTGCCCGGCACGTGGACGGAGACCCTGGGCTTCAACGGACCGCACCTCGGCCCCACCATCCGCCTCCGCCGCGGCGAGACGGTGCAGATGGCGGTGACCAACCAGCTCGACGAGGTCAGCACCGTGCACTGGCACGGGATACGGCTGCCCGCCCGGATGGACGGAGGACCACACCAGCCGATCGAGCCCGGGGCGACGTGGACGCCGCGGTGGACGGTCGACCAGCCGGCCGCGACCTTCTGGTACCACCCCCACCGGCAGGGAAGCACCGCGTCGCAGGTGTACCGGGGCCTGGCGGGGCTGCTCCTCGTCGACGAGCCGGACGGCCCGGAACTTCCCGGCACCTACGGCGTCGACGACATCCCCCTCATCCTCCAGGACAAGCGCTTCGCGCCCGACGGCTCGCTGGCCGGCGACCCGCTCCGGGGCACGTACGGCATCCTGGGCGACCGCGTCCTGGTCAACGGCACCCACGACCCGTATCTCGAGGTCACCACCGAGCGGGTGCGTTTCCGTCTCCTCAACGGCTCGAACGCCCGCGTGTACCACGTCCGGTTCGCCGACCGTCGCGGCTTCCACGTCGTCGCCAACGACGCCGGCCTGCTCGACACACCGGTCGAGGTGGACGAGATCTCCCTGACCCCGGCCGAACGGGTGGAGATCGTCGCCCGGTTCACCCCCGGAGAGACGGCCACCCTCCGCAGTGTCGGAGGCTCCACGGACATCGACCAGGGCGACTTCGATCTCCTACAGATCGTTGCCGGGACACGACTGGCGGCGTCACCGCCGCCGGACTGGACGTCACGGACGCCGGTGACGACGCTGGGCGCGCGGGTGCGGCGGTTCCGGCTCGACGGACACGACACCATCAACGGCAGACGGATGGACCTGTCCCGCATCGACGAGGTGGTGCCGGCCGGCGCCCGCGAGATCTGGGAGGTCGAGAACGGCGACCACACCCACAACTTCCACATCCACGGAGTGTCGTTCCGGGTGCTGGACGTCGACGGCGCCCCACCGCCGGCACACCTGGCCGGGCCCAAGGACACCGTGCACGTGCCGAAGAGGGTGACCGTCCGCCTCGCCGTACGGTTCGGCCACCACACCGACCCGACCGCACCGTACATGTACCACTGCCACATCCTCCGGCACGAGGACTCGGGCATGATGGGCCAGTTCGTCGTCGTCGAACCGGGCACCGAGGAGCAGGTGTCGCGGTGCCTGGCGGCGGC
>ERZ777003.893-NODE-893-length-51997-cov-6.691791_pt1 | contig 51997 bp, 56 predicted proteins | sample MGYA00374956_ERZ777003 | MGnify/ENA primary metagenome ERZ777003 (study PRJEB29302, sample SAMN06268252) | bioreactor metagenome | isolation source: Joint BioEnergy Institute, California, USA | place: USA:Joint BioEnergy Institute, California, USA | collected...
TAACCGAGGACTACCTCTTTGAGAACATCACGTTTACGCTCATCCCGGCGGGCAGCCCGGACGGCCGGCCCAATCAGGCGGGCCAGCCGCAGGCGTACATGATCACCCAGGCGTCGCGGCACAAGGACTTGGCGGCCTTGCTGATCGCCGTCGCTTCGGACGTGGACCTCAACACCAACCACGCCCTGCAAGGCGCCAAGCTGGCCATCCGCCGCTCGCAGACCGCCTTCCCGACGTTTGCCGAAAGCACGTACCTCTCCATGGCGGCCACCCTGGTGCCCGACCAGATCTTCCTGCCGGCCCACGAGGCAACGGGCTTCTACAACACGGCGTTGTATGAGGCCATCGGCGCGGTGGAGGCCGGCATGCTCCGGCCCGAGCAGGCCTTGCAGGAGCTGGAGCGTCGTCTTCGCAGCCAGCTGGGCGACGACCTGATCGTCCGATGATCCGATGACAACCCGGGCGGGGGGCCTGCCAGAAGCAGGCTCCCCGTTCCCGTCCTCGGAGGGGGGAATGCTTGTGTCCCGGGGACAGAGGCTTGCGCTGATCGCCCTGTTCCTGCCCGCCCTCATCGTCACCGTGGTGTTTTATTTCGTCCCGGCGGTGATGACGGCGGCCATGAGCTTCACCGACATGGACTTCCGGCTGCGCTGGAATTTCGTCGGGTTTGCCACCTTCGCCCGGATGTTCGAGGACTTCCTGCTGCCCCGTATCCTGCAAAACACCGTCGTTTATACCGTCGCCACGTTGGCCTTTTTCAACGTCGGCTTGGCCGTCCTCTTGGCGCTGGTGACGTCCTACGTCCCCGACCGGGTCGGCCGGGTGTTCCAGGCGCTTTGGCTTTTGCCCCGGTTCACCCCGCCCATCGTGTACGGCATCATCTGGATGTGGATCTTGGATCCGACCCGGGCCGGCCTGCTCAACAGCTTGCTGGCGTTGGCCGGCAGCCGGCCGGTCAACTGGGTGACGGACTATCCCATGGCGGTCATCGTGGTGACCAACGGCATTATCGGCGCTTCGTTCGGCATGGTCATCTTTTACTCGGCCATCAAGTCCATCCCCCGGGACTACCAGTGGGCGGCGCTGGCCGACGGGGCGACGTGGCTGCAGCAAGTCCGGTTTGTCACGCTGCCGCTCATCCGCTGGCCGCTGCTGTTTGTCACCGCCTACCAGACGTTGTCGTTGCTGACGTCTTATGAGTACATCTTGATCATCACCGGCGGCGGTCCGTACTTCGCCACCACGGTCTGGTCGCTGTACGCCTACAACCTGGCCTTCGGCGGCTACTTCGCCAACTACGAGTTTGGCTACGGCGCCGCGCTGTCCATCGTGCTGGTGGTCATCGGGACGATCGCATCGATCGTGTACTGGCGGGTGTTCCGCTTCCGCGAGATGATGGCGGAACCCAAGATCGAGGTGATGTGACGTGGCCGGGACCGGGCACGCTCACCCGCCGGGCGCCGGCGGGACCGTGCGAAGGAACAACGGGCGCGCGCTTAGGCGGCAGCAGCGGGCGCTCACCGTGGCCGTCTACGCGTTTCTCATCGTCGTGTCGCTGCCCCTCGTCATCGGCTATGGCTGGCTCATCCTCAACTCGTTCAGCACCGAGCTCGCCTTCGGCGTTTGGCCGAGCGGATTTACGACCAAGCACTGGCGGTTTTTGTTTCAGCCGCCTTCCAACTACTATCCCGACCTGTGGCGCACGACGTGGAACACCTTGTGGCTGGCGATCGGCATGACCGTGACCATGGTGGCGGTTGCCACGCCCACTGGCTACGTGCTCTCGCGCATGGCGTTTCGCGGCCGCAGCGCCTTTTTGGCGTTGACCTTGGTGCTGCACGCGTTTCCCGGGATTACGCTGCTCATCGCCACCTACTACGTGCTGCGCTGGCTCGGGCTGCTCAACAGCATCCCCGGCGTCTTTCTCGTCAAGGCGGCGCTGATGCTGCCTTTGGGGATCTGGGTGATGAAGGGGTTTTATGACGGGATCTCATGGGATGTGGAAATGTCGGCCCTGGTGGACGGGGCGTCCCGGATACAAACGTGGTACAAGGTGATGCTGCCGCAGGTCATGCCGGGCATTGCGTCCATCTCCATCTTCTCCTTCATCTACGGTTGGTCCGAGTACGTGTACGTCATCACCTTCATCCAGGACAAGAGCGCATGGACGCTGGCCAGCTACATCAACGCCATCGTCGACGACTTCCGCTTCTTAGACTACGGGTTGCTGTCTGCAACCGCGTTGTTTTACATCGCACCGGTCCTGCTGTTCTTCCTGTTCACGCAAAAGTACTTGATGCGCGTAACGATCGGCGGCACGAAGGGGGGAAGCTGAACGTGGCCCGCATCCGGTTGCGGCGGCTAACAAAAAGTTTCGGGGCAGTGCAGGCCGTCAAAGGCGTCGACTTGGAAATTCAAGACGGCGAGCTGCTGGCGCTGCTTGGGCCGAGCGGCTGCGGCAAGACGACCATTTTGCTCATGCTCGCGGGGATCTACAAGCCCACGGCCGGCGACATCTTCTTTGACGACGAACGGGTCAACGATGTCCCGCCCAAAGGGCGCGGCGTCGGGCTGGTGTTTCAAAGCTACGCCCTTTATCCCCACATGACCGTGTACGACAACATCGCGTTTCCGCTGCGGCTGCGCAAGGTGCGCCGGGACGAGATCGACCGGCGCGTGCGGGAGGTCGCCCGGATCGCGCAGATCGAAGAGTACTTGCAGCGGAAGCCGTCCCAACTCTCCGGCGGCCAGCAGCAGCGGGTGGCGTTGTGCCGGGCGCTGGTCAAGGAGCCTGAACTCTTGTTGCTGGACGAGCCGCTCAGCAACTTGGACGCCCGGCTTCGCATCGAAACCCGCACCGAGCTCAAGCGGCTGCAGCGGGAACTGGGGATCACCACGATTCTCGTGACCCACGATCAAATTGAGGCCATGACCATGGCCGACCGGGTCGCGGTCATGCGGGCGGGGCTCATCGAGCAGCTGAGCACGCCTATGGAGCTGTACGAGCAGCCGGCAAATCTGTTCGTGGCGTCTTTTATCGGCGATCCGCCCATGAACCTGGTGCGCATGGAGTATCGAACAAGTGGCGGCACGCCGCAGCTGGCAAGCGTTGACCTGACGTTGCCCCTGCCGGCTCGGGCGCAGGCGGGCCTCGAGCAGGCGTCCGGCAAAGACGTCGTCCTGGGCGTGCGGCCCGAGCACGTGCAACTGTCCACGCAGCCCGTGGAGGGCATGCCGGTGGGCGAGGTGTATATGCTGGAACCGCTGGGGCGTGACACGCTGGTGGATGTGCGGGTCGGGCAGCAGCCTATCCGGGCGCTGGTGCCGGGCAGAGCCGATATGCGGATCGGCGAACGCGTCTGGCTCCGGTGGGACTGGGCTAGGCAACACCTGTTTGACGCACGGACCGAGGCGCGCCTGCCGCTCGACGTAGGCTTGGCCGCCCCCGGCGCCGTGGAGAGAGGAGCCTGATAAGGATGCGCTCCCTTGACCCTGGTTCGTCGCCGGGAACACCCGGCGCCGACGAGCTGGAACCGCCTGACGTCGATATGTCCCGCACCCATGAGGCACCGCCGCCTTGGCCCCGGGTGGTGCACGACCAGGGCGACTTGGAGCTGGCTCTCCGGTACGCTCCCATCCTGCTCCTGGACGACCGGGAGCGGCGCTTCCCCGTCGTTTCCGCGGGACATCGTGGTGGGCGGGACGGCGCCCGCCTCGCCTGAAGCTACGCCTGCGCCGTCCGAGCCGGCCGGCGCCGTGCTGGCCATCGAGTACGCGATCTGGTGGGATTGGGATATCCAACACCTGTATGAGTTGGAGCACGTATGGGTGTATGTGGACGCGGCCGGGAGGCCGGTGAGGGCCGAAGCCAGTTGGCACGGCGGCTGGCATGACCTGCGCCTGGGTGGTCCCGGCGGAGCGGTCCTGGAAGGGACCCACCCGTTGGTGTACGTCAAACCCGGCAAGCACGCCATCGGCGCTCAGCCCGCGGACTTTGAGCCGGTCCGGGAAAGCGTCGCTTTGGCCTGCAGCCGGCTTGCAGGCAGCGGCGGGGTCTGGGTGACGCCTCTGTTCGCCGGGCGGATGTCCGCGAAGTCGCCGTTCGCCGATCGCCTGGTGCACACGTACCTCCAAGGGCGCAGGTTCGTGCCGTCCTTTGCCTTTCAACGCCGTTTCTCCATCGGGGCCGAGCACCTGTTGCCCTGGGGCGCCTTGGAAGGTGCTATCCCCGGGCGTGTCGCCTGGTGGGCGGAGCAGCTCGCCCGGCGATTCCCTCCGGAGGAGCGCCGCTGGCTGCGGATCGGGCACCGGGGGGCGGCGGGTCACGCCCCCGAAAACAGCGCCGCGGGGATCCGGCTTGCGGCCGAGCTGGGCGCGGATATGGTGGAGCTTGATGTGCGTTTGTCCCGGGACGGGGTGCCTGTGGTCATCCACGACGCCCATCTCGAGCGGGTCACCACCGGCCGGGGCGCGGTGGCCGATCACACGTGGGAGGAACTCGCCCGGCTCCAGCTGCTGGACCCCGCCACGGGCAACGCCCTGGGAGAAGGTATACTGCGCCTCGTGGACGCGCTCGCCCTCTGCCGCGTTCACGGTCTAGGCGTGTACCTTGACATAAAGGACAGCGCCGCCGTGCCGGCGACGATAGCCGCGATCCGCGAGCACTTTGAGCCGTGGGCGGCTATTATCGGTTCAACCCGGGCCGAGGATATTCGCACCGTCCGGGACCTGGCCCCCGAACTGGCCACGGCGTGGCTGGTCGGGCTGCCCGTGCGGGATGTGGCAGCACTGCTGGTCGACCTGGAGGCCATCGGCGGGACGTACCTGCACCTTTGCTGGGAGGACGCCGGCCCCCGGCCGGATCAGGCCCTGACCGGCGACGACGTGGAGCGGGTCCATCGTGCCGGCAAGGGTCTTGTCGTCTGGCACGAAGAACGCCCTGAGGTCATCGCGGGCTTGCGCAAGCTGGGGGTAGACGCTGTCTGCAGCGACCGGCCGGAACTGCTGGTGTAAAGGCGCACGGCGCGACGGCTATGGTTCAGGCCGCCGCACCGCGCGAGAAGCCGACGGAGATGGAAGGCCCCCGGGGGGTCCGGGGGCTTGCGGTTTCCTTGCGCCTCAATCGGCCAACTGGACGCAGTAATCCAGAACTACCTTGCCGTGGGCGTCGGGTGTCGTGAAGCGGGGGTGGTTATAGCGTTCCATGAACCAAGGCGCCTCCGCGATACGCCAACCCTGGCGCTGGAGTTGCTCCAGGCACAATCTGTGGGCGGTTTCGCCGTACAACTCGCCGGTGTCCGGCTGCCCGTAAAGCCAGCACGTCCCGAAGGTGCACGCGGGCACGTCGACGAACTCAAACCCGCCGGGCACCGGGGTGCCGGCCGGGAAGAACATGCCGATCCAGTATTCGAACTCGCCCGCCGTAGTAAAGCGCATGAGCCCAAAGCGAGCGTCGCCGTGTTCGGGCGCGGGTCCTATGGCTTCGAGAACGGAGAACCGGTCCGCGGCAAACCACTCTTGCCAGCGAGCCGTGAATCCGCCCGTGGCGTCCCGGTCCGCATGGGTGTAGCGCCGGCCGATGAACCGAAGCGCAGGAACCTGCTCGCGCAAAACGTTGACGATTTCCACCACGCTGGTGCTCCTCTCTGGCCGATAGGCCGGGGTGTCGGTTGGTCTAGGCAACGGGGCAGAGCTGCAGCCTGCTGTCAACGGTTTCTAGGCCGCGGGCGGGAGTCCTTTAATTAATTTTAAAAAGTTCAACGTCAAATTGGCTCGTGGGGGGTGACGCGATGATCTTTGTACCGCCGGCGTTTGTCACCGAACGGTTGACGCTCAGACGACCCGCGCTCAGCGACGCCGAAGCGATTTTCCGCAACTACGCGCAGGACCCCGAGGTGACCCGCTATCTCCTGTGGCGCCCGCACGGGGGAGTCGCGGAAACCGAGTCGTTCCTGAGGGAGTCGATGGAAAGGTGGGAGGAGGGCACGGAGTTCGCCTGGGTCATCACCCCGCGGGAGTCCGACGAAGCCATCGGGATGATCGCCGTCCGTCCCGACGAGTTCAAGGCGGAGCTTGGGTACGTGCTGGCCCGCAGCCACTGGGGAAAAGGCCTGATGACCGAGGCCGGCATGGCCGTCATGGATTGGCTTAAGGGCGAGCCCGGGATCTATCGCGTCTGGGCCACGTGCAACCTGGAAAACGGCGCTTCCGCGCGGGTCCTGGAAAAACTCGGGATGCAGCGGGAAGGCCTGCTCCGCCGCTGGCACATCTGGCCCAACCTGTCGGCGGAACCGCAGGATGCCTGGATGTACGCCCGGGTGCGGTAGTCCGGGCACAACCAGATGGTATCATCCGGCAAATCCCTCGCGGCGCACGCATGATGGTTGCGCCCTTACTCACCATTCACCGTGCGTCGTTCCCCCGGGAACGGGGGCAAAGACTTAACCGGGTAAGGCAGTCAGCCGCCGCGCCTCGGTGACCGCCCGCACCCGCGGGTCAAGCCGGATGTGGCCCGGTTTCACCGGGCGCGTCAACACCAGGTTTTCGAGGGACCGCACCCGGCTTAGGGCCACGTACAGCTGCCCGTGGGCAAACGTGGGCCGGGAGAGGTCCAGCACGACCCGATCTAGAGTGAGCCCCTGGCTCTTGTGAATCGTTACGGCCCACGCCAGGCGCACCGGCAGCTGCGTAAACTGTCCCACCGACACCGGCCGCAGCATGCCGTCCTCCAGCTGAAACCGGAACAGGTCCCACTGGAAAGGCTCCACGACTTCCTCGCTTCCGTCGGGCAGCGCGACGACGATCTCTTCATCGTCGGGACGTATGCGCCGCACGACGGCCATCGTGCCGTTGACCCACCGGCCTTCCGGGTCGTTGTTGAGCAGCATGACCCGGGCGCCCGGTTTCAGTTGCAAGACCCGCTCCGTCGGGTCGGCGCTCGGCTGGAAGTCGCCGCTGACCCTCGCCTGGAACGTGTGCACCCGCCCCGGCAGGCGCTGCAGCTGCTCGTTGTTGATCTGCGCCGCCCGGGCGTTGATGGTGGTCAAGAAGACGTAGTCGCTGTATGCCAACGGGTCCGCGTTTTGCACCACGCGGCTGTTGAGCAGGGCGAGGTGCCGCTCGGTCACCGCAGCGTCGCGGATGGCGTTTAGGATGTCCAGAAACACGTCGTCGTTTTGACGAAATCCTTCCGTGAGCTCGACCCACGTCACCTCCACATCTTCGAGGCAGTGGGCGCTAAAGAAGTACGGGCTCGCGTAATACGTCCGGAAAAGGTGCTCTTCGTCGGGGCGCACCACCGGCGGCAACTGGTACAGATCGCCGAAGAAGACGACCCGCACGCCGCCAAAGGGCGCTCCGGGTTCGGGTCCGTTGAGCTCCAGCGAGCGGGCGACGCAGTCGAGCAGATCGGCTCGCACCATGGAGATCTCGTCGATCACGATCATGTCCAGGTGCCTGTACAACTCCCGCTGGCCGCCCCGGGCTACGCTCACACGGTCCACGGTGATGTCCGGCCGAAACCGGAAAAAGGAGTGGATCGTTTCGCCCTGCACGTTGATGGCGGCGACGCCTGTGGGGGCCAGGACGGCCACGTTCTTGAGCGTTCGCTCGCGGAAATGCTGCAGCAGGGTTGACTTGCCGGTGCCGGCTGCGCCGGTGACGAATACAGGTGCATCGGATTCCTCAAGCAGCTTAAGGGCGCGGCGAAACTCACCGGTTAAGACGATGCCGGAAGGGGCGTCGGACGATGGCGTGACAGGCGAGTCCGCGGGCACGGGCACAACCTCGCAACATGCCGGTGACGGCTGCAGCAGATGGCGCCGGGAGGCGGTCCATTCGTGGCACACTGCCTCACATTCGTGCCGTCGCGGTCTCTGACCTGCCTCGGCCCGTTGCGCGGACGACAGCGGCCGCCTAAGGTGCCCGACCGCCGTCTACGCGCGGCACCCGACAGGACGGCTGGTTCCCGGGCGAGAAACAGAGGAAGGAACGGGCGAGAAACAGGGGAAGGAAAGACCTCGCGCGCTGCGTTATCGAACGTGCGGCAGCGACGGGTGCCGCCGGTTTAAGTGGTGCAAGCTGGACCAGAGGTGAGGGTGAATGTCCGACTCGCGCAAGCCGGCCCGGGAGGAACGCGTTTTCCGCCCGCCGGTGGTTCGCGGCCCATGGGCCGGGGTGGTCCTGGCCGGCGTGCTTCTGTTGTGCCTGTTGCCCTTGGGCATGTTTGTGTACTACGGGTACGTGCAGCACCACCTGGCCTACCGCGTCAGTGAGGCGGGCCTCGTGGTGGATACGGGCTGGGGGCGCATCGTCGTGCCGGCGGCGGAAGTTGCCGGCGTCGGCCGCCTACCCGAGCCTGACCGGGTCGTGCGCTCCTTCGGCGCGGCGGTGCGCGGCTTGCAGATGGGCTGGTACCGCATGGACGGTGAGCGGGTGTACCGGCTGACGACGAGCGGGCGTGAGCTGGTCTATGTCGATGTCGCGGCGGATGCCGCCACAGCCCGCGCGGGCACCCGGTACGTGTTGAGTCCCGCCGACCCCGACCGGTTTGTGGCGTTGGTGCGGGCTGCGCAAGCGGGCCAGTGGGATGCGGATGACGCGGGGACCGATGAGGTCGTCTTTGAGCCGCCGCCGGGGCCGTCGCTTTTCGCTGATCCGCTTTTGTGGTTGTCGCTTCTTGTCACGCTGCCTCCTGGCATCGTGTTGCCCTGGCTCGTGACGTCCGGAGCCAAGGGGATGCACTTCCGCGTAGGGCCGGAAGGGATTGCCGTGCACCATCTCGGCCGCCGGCTTTACCGGTGGGAGAGCATCAAATCCGTGCAGCGGCTCGACCAGGTGCCTCGGCTGTGGCGAACGATGGGAGCGAGTTTGCCCGGATACCACGCCGGAAACTTCACCGCCCGCGAGCTCGGGCCTGTCAAGCTGTATGCGGCCGTGCTGGCTCCTCCGATGGTCCTTTTGGAAACCACTACCGGCCGCGTCCTCCTCGGGCCCGAGGATGTGGACGGCTTTATCCGGGCGGTGGAGACCTACCGCAAGGGGCGCCGCTAAGGAAGAAGCGATTCCTCCCCCGCACGGCCAGCCGGTGCCCGCAACCCATTTCGCGTCAGGCCAAAAGGAAAGCCAGCTGCAGCACCGCGGCCGCCAGGGCTATGTTCTTGAGAAAGTGGGCCAGCTCGTTGGCCCGTGCCGCCGCGTCTTCGACTTTCCAGAAGTTGTGCACGAGGAATGCCGTGGGCAGGAGAAACAAGGCGAGCAGCAGTGCCCCGGCGGTCACCTGGTACTCGAGCAGGAGCGACAATCCGCCGGCGAGCAGCATCAAGCCGCTGACGGCCACGGCCGCTCCCGGCGCCGGAACCCCCTTGGCCGACGCGTATCCCCGCAAGGCTTGAAACCGCAAGAAATGGCTGGCCCCGTTATAGAGGAAGTAGAGGCTCAAGATGACTTGGCCCGCCGCTGCCAGCGCCGCCATGAAACCCACCTCCCACACGATGCGCTGTGGGGAAACTATATGCCGACTAAAACCGGCAAAGACCGCGAGCGGGGGATGGCGATGAGCGAACGGGAATGGCGCGACAGCGGATTCCGAGGGACGGCCTCCAACCGGGGACACGGACCGGACTTGCGGCACCCGCCTACGGGCGAGCTTGGCGGCGCGGCGCGGGATATCGTTCGCTTCCTGCAAGGCGCCGGCGGCGAGGCTGTCCTAGGCGACATCGTCCGGCACGTGCCCGGCGCGGACCGGGCGGGCGTTGAACGAGCCGTGGCCGACCTTGAGGAGGCCACCATCGTCGAGGTGGATCGGCAAGGCCGCGAGCCGCGAGTACGGTTGACGTTGCCCGTCGACGGATAGGTCGGGATATAGCGCGGGCGCCGCGGCGTGCGGCCTGAGCGGCGGGAGGCCTAAGCCCGGCGGGTGAGCTTACAGCCCGAGATTGCCGGGGCGGGGGGTGGAAAAGAGGGAGGACTGCCGCCAGATGCGCTGCACCTTGGGCACGGCCAGCTGCAGGCACTGCTGGGCAAAGTCCCGCGCATCCTCCGGGTCTTCGGCGCGCAGGGCGTCAAAGAAGTATGGCCGGGCGGTGCGGAGCCGGTGGGGCGACGGCTCCCCGATGGTGTCGGGAATCAGGCTCAAGTACTCCGGTCCAAAGGTTTCCAGCAACAGATAGCCCAAGAGCAGCTTGACCAAGCCGCCGAACTGCTCCAACTGCCGCGCGGCGGCCGCTTCCTCGGCGGCGTCCCAGAGGGCTTCGAGCTCTTCGCGCTGCAGGCGCATGCACGTTCCCTCCCTGGCCCTTATTGTACCATCATTTCCCACGCGCGCATCGGCCAGCCTTCACCAATGTTGACGTTGACTGCCTGCGGAGGTAGGATTGAGGCAGACTTCAGGCAGGGGAGGGAGGACGCCTTGCGCCATCGCCGGGCGTGTCCAACCCAGGGTTTCACCCCGTTTTGGCTGGCGGCACTGCTGCTCGTGGTGCAGCTAGGCCCGGCGTCGGCAAGGGTCGCCGCGGCCGAGGCGGTCATCCCGCCCGAGATGGAGGCTCGCACCCGAGCCGTCTTCGAGCGGTTCACCGGCACGCTGGCGGCCGACTACCCGGAACTGGAGAACTACTCCATCCAGGTGGTCCAGGAAAAGGTCGCCAACGCGTGGATTAACCAGAAGTACGAGATTTCGGTGACCACCGGCCTTCTTGAACTCTTGCCGACCGATGACCAGCTTGGCGGCGTCATCGGCCACGAGATCGCCCATGGCCTCCTCGGCCATATTCCGCACCGCATCAACCAAAGTATTTGGAGCGCGTTCGCGGTGCTGGCCCTCGGCGTTCTATCCAGCACGCAGGGCCAGGCCGATTGGGGCGGCTTGCTCGAGATGCGGGACTTGTTCATGTACGCGTTCAGCCGGGAGCAGGAGACCGACGCGGACCTGATGGGCTTGCGCCTGGCGCAGCGGGTTGGCTATGACCCCCGGGGCCTGGTAGAGGCCTTGGAGCTCATGGACGACCAGCGCCGCGGCTTGCCGCCGGATTCCATCTGGCAGCAGCTGTACCAGACCCACCCGCCCTTGTCCCAGCGTATCTTCGAGCTGCGTCTCGTGCTCGCGACCGACGCCTGGGACCGGACGCCCCAGGGTCCTGCCGTGCTGGGGCTTGCCGGCCCGGAGGGAAGTCCCGAAGAGGCGGCCCGCCGGTTTGCCCAGGCATTGTGGGCGGGTGACGAGGCCAGCTTGCGCACGCTGGTCATGCCGACGCGGACCGAGGACGTAAGCCGGTGGCTTGCCACGTACGCGGGGCAGATCGACCCCGGGTGGGCTTTAGGTGAGCTCGAGATAGCGGAGCGACGGGTAGAAGTCTTCGATGAAGTCCTCATCGTACGCCTTTGGCGCCCGCGGCCAGGCGGTGAAGGCGAGGAGAGCACGCCGCCGGTGGCGGTGACGCTGCGCAAGAGCGCCCGCGGGTATCTGGTCACCAACTGGGAAGCGGCGGAGCTGTGAGGTAAGCGGGTCTGACCTGGCTAGAGCCGCCGGCGGAAGGATCGCCGTGGCGTGAGAAAGGGCCTCGTGCAGGGATCGGAGCTGTCCCTCCACGAGGCCCTGCCTCTTTTCACCTGTTACCGCCGGTGGCTGCGCCGGGGGCCTATTCGCGCACCCGGGTCGCCCACGCCGCCGGGCGCCCGGCGTTCCCTACCGGCACGGTTGGTTGCGCACCAATCCGCACTGCGGCATGGGCGGTATACCCTCAAAGGCCGGGATCCGCGGCAACAGGATCCGGGACGGCATGGCCGGCGTGTGGGCGATCCGGTTGGTCATGACTCCGGGAATTACGCCGAACGCCCAGCGCTCCCGATTCCCTCCGGGCGCCTCCACAGAGACCTTGATGCGGGAACCCGCCCGGAAGATGTGGCCAAAGGGGAACAGCTCCACCCGGAGCAGGCTGTACTCGCCGGGCACGAGCGGCATGAGGTCCGTCTCCCGGTGCGTGTGGTACGGCCGCAACGCCGTCGAAAGCCCCGGGTCTTCGGCACGATGGCTTGCCCGCAGCCAGCCCATTTGGACGAACATCTCCTGTCCATCGGGCCGAATCTCCGACAAGACGACCTCCACGTCGGTGTCGACGCCTTCGGAGGCGAGCCACAGCTCCACCGCCCCGGAGCCGAGGAACACCATGTCCTCGGTGAGCGGCTCGGTCACAAACACGGCTGCCGTGCCGTCCGCCGGGTGCGGCCATCCTTGGCGCGCGTCAAACATCGGCGGGTTGGCGGCGGGATCGTAGCGGTACGCCGTCGCTTCGGCGCCGCCGCCGGGCGGCTTAGGCGCGAGGCCTCCGTCAGGCTGGAAGTATAGGCTGTATACCTCGGTCTGGGGAATCGGCCAGGCGGAGTACGTGGTGCTCGCAGCCGGCACCCGCCCGCCTTCGGCGCCGGTTTCCCAGTAGATCTTGATGGGATCCTCCGCCTCGTACGCGGCCAGCGCCTCCTCAAAGGTCGCAAAGCGGCCTGCGTCGACGGCCGGGATCTCGCGCTTGACGTAGTACGACAGGAAACGCTCGATGTCGGCAAAGACAGCCGGCCCGTAATACTCGCCGTGGTCGCCGTTGGTGCCGACGAAACGCACCTTGGTGTGAGGACTAAATCGCTCGAGCAAAAGCGCAGGACGGCCACCGGTGGTGTCGTCCTGCCAGGTGTTGATGAGCAGGGTCGGGACCGTAATCCGGTCGACGAAGTGCCAAGGCGACCGCTCCTGCCAGAAAGCCGTATCGAAGGTGTTGGCCGCCAGCAGCTGCACTAGAGGGGCGTTTTGCTTGCGCAAGGCCTGGTTTTCGCCGCACACGTCGTCGCCTTGAGCGATACGCTCCTGCACCCACGGATAACCGCTCGGGTAGGCGGCGATGGCTTCCTGCCGGGTCGCCCAGGCGACCGCGTAGGCAATGTTTTGGATGCCGCCGGGGTAGACGACGTCCCGGTAGTAGTCGCCTACGACGTGGCCGGGCACGATGGCCCGCAGAGAAGGGGGCTGGGTGGCCGCCACAAACAGCTGGGAGATGCCCGGGTACGACTTGCCGACCAGCGCCACGCCGTCGGCCCACTCCTGAGCGGCGATGATCTCGACCATGTCGTAGCCGTCGAGGGCTTGCAGCCACTCAAAGTAATCGAAGGCGCCAAAGGAGCACGTCGTGCCCCGCATGTTGACGCCGACGACCGCGTAGCCGAGGCTCAAGAAAGCCTGGTCGAGCCCGTCGTAGATCCGTTGCGACGGTTCGTAGCCGGAATAGTCGATGACGACGGGGTAGGGACCGGGGCCAAACAGTTCAGGGTCGGGCAGCAGGAGCTGGTAGGCCAGCTTCGCGCCGTCGCGCACTTCAAAGTACCCGAATCCCGGCGACAACGTTTGCCGGTAAAGGGAGGAATCAGGCCTTGCGTCCCGAGAGAGAACCCGGATCGGGCCGAGCCGGGTGAAACCGCCGGCGGCAGCCAGCTCCACCGTGTAGCCCTCGCCCGGCGTGACCCCGCGGAAGAGGAGTGCGCCGAACTCGTCGATCTTGCCGACCTGCACGACTCTGCCTGCCGCGTCCAGCAGCGTGGCCGCGCTGCCGGGCTGGGCGCCGATTACGTACACCTGTTCCACGCTGCCCCGGGCCGTCGGCCCGCTTTCCAGGGCGGCGGCGCCCGCGGCCGGCGGCAGCAGCAGGAAGAGGAAAGCTGCGAAGGCGAGAGCGGCCAGCGGGAGCTTCAAAGGAACAGGTTTCGCACGCGAGCGGGACATGTCCGGACAAGCCTCCTTTGCGACGAGTTTCCCACTGTCTGCACGGTTTGTACGTCCTCGAGACGATTGGCACATCTCAAGGGACGCATCGCCGCGCCGTCACTTGGGAACGGGATAAGGAGCGGCGTGCGAAAGGGCCGCTGACGATGTGCCAGCGGCCCACGTTCTTGAGCGTGCGTGCGACGCCCCCTCCTTTCCGCCGGCGACGGCCGGCGGGCAAGAGGGGCGCCAAGGGCGGACGGCGGTTACCGCGTCGCCCGGGCGTACTCCTCGTTGACCGCGTCCCAGTTCACGACGTTCCACCAGTTTTGGATGTACTCGGGACGACGGTTCTGGTACTTGAGGTAGTATGCATGCTCCCAGACGTCAAGGCCAAGGATGGGCGTCTGGCCGTCCATGAGGGGGCTGTCCTGGTTAGCCGTGCTCAGCACCTTGAGGTTGCCGTCCTTGTCCACGACAAGCCACGCCCAGCCGCTGCCAAAACGGGTCGTGGCAGCCTTGGTGAACTCTTCCTTGAACGCGTCGAAGCTGCCGAACGCCTTGTTGATGGCCTCCGCGACAGCGCCCGTCGGGGCGCCGCCCTTGCCCGGCCCCATGATGCGCCAGAACAGGGAGTGGTTGTGATGGCCGCCGCCATTGTTGCGCACGGCGGTGCGGATATCCTCCGGCACGGAGTTGATGCCGCGCAGCAGGTACTCCAGGGACTTTTCCTGCAGCTCGGGATACTTCTCCAACGCCGCGTTGAGGTTGTTCACGTACGTAGCGTGGTGCTTGCCGTGATGGATCTGCATAGTGGTTTCATCGATGTACGGCTCGAGCGCGTTGTGCGCGTACGGCAGAGCCGGAAGCTCGTGCTTCGCCATGGAAACCCCTCCTTGCGTTTTGGTCTTGGCCATCCGTGGGTTGGACGGCATGAACGATTATACCATAATTTTTTGGCTGACAAACCCGAGCGCCGGCCGCACCGGCGCGAACGGCAGGCGTGGACCTGCCGCGGGGTTACCGCTCCTCTTGGACGAACTCGACCGGACCCTTGACGACAACCATGCAGGAGAGCCGGTAGCCGGCCTCGAGCTGGTCGTTGTCCAGCATGTCCCGCTCCTGCGGAGTGATGTCGTTGAGGTTTTCCCGGCCCTTGAGGATCTTGACCATGCAGGTGTCGCAAGAGCCTTCCTTGCAGCTGTAGTCCAGGTCCACGTCCCGGTCGAGGGCCGCGTCCAGCATGTTTTCCCCGGTGCGCACCTGCAGGTTGTACGTCTGGCCGCCGACCGTCACCGTCATCGGGACGAGTTCGCCATCGCCGGCCGCCCCGTCCGCAGCGGGCTGGGCCGCAGCCTTTGGTTCCTCCTTGGCGGCGGGCTTCGCTTCCGTCTCGGCGTCGGCCTCTTTGGCCGGAGCCGGGGCAGCGGCAGGCGCCGCCGTCAGCACCGCACCCGTAGCCATGCGGCGGGCGAGGGCCTGCTCGATGACGGCCTCAAGCTGGCTGGCATCCGGGAGGGAGCCGGTCCGGGAGCGGGCGGTGACAAAGTATTGCACCACCTGCGCGACGAAGAACCCAAGGAGTAGGCCGATAAGCAGAATTTCGGCTCCGGCTGCTGTCATGACGGAACTTCCCCTCCACTATGGGCTGCATGCAGGACATACATTCCAATAATAGCACGTCGCAGGCCAGATTTCCACCGCTTGAGCGCCGCGGCGTTCCGCCGCGTCTCGGGGGGCCGCCGCCGGCAGGAACGCGCGGCGACTTGCAGAAATAGCAGCAGGCAGAAGCTTTCCGAACAATACGAAGGGGGTTTGCAGGTTGCACAGGACGATTTTGGCGGCCCTGCTGGCGGTTGCCCTGCTGGCCGGCGTCGCCGGAGCTCAGGGTGTGCTTCGCGTTGGCTCCGATGTCGCGTATCCGCCCTTTGAGTACGTCGACGACGCCACCGGTGAGTTCCTCGGCTTTGACATGGACCTCATCCGCGAAGTCGGCAAGCGGCTGGGCATGGAAGTCGAGATCATCAACACCGCCTGGGAAGGAATCATTCCGGGCCTTTTGGCCGGGCACTATGACGTCGTCATCTCCGCGATGACGATCACCGACGAGCGGGCGCAGGCGGTCGATTTCTCCGACCCGTACTTCGCCACGGGCCAGGTGATCGTCGTGCGGGCCGACGACAACAGCGTGCAGCAGCCCTCGGATCTGGCCGGCAAAGTGGTTGCTGTCCAGATCGGTACGACGGGCCAGTTTGCCGCCGAACGGATCGCCGGCGTCGCCCGCATCGACCACTACCCGACGACGCCCGAGGCGTTCCTGGCGCTGCGCCTTGGCCGTGCGGACGCGGCGGTCGTGGACGAGCTGGTCGCTTTTGAAGAAGCCCAGGCCAACCCGGGTCTCCTCAAGGTCGTGGGCAACCCGTTCACGGTCGAGTACTACGGCATCGCCATCCGCAAGGGCAATACCGACCTCCTGCGCAGCATCAACCGGGCGCTGGCGCAGATCAAAGCTGACGGCACCTACGACGAGCTGTACGACAAGTGGTTCTAACGCAACAAGGCGAGGGGCGGGTTGCGGGCGCTTTGCTGACGGCGCCCGCAACCCTCATTGGATAGTATCGATAGGACGTTTCAGGAGGTAATCACAGTCGCAATGTACCGGGTGTTGACCGCATGCCTGCTCGCGCTGGTTGTGTTCGCAGGCGCCGCCGGGGCGCAGGATGTGCTGCGCGTGGGCGCGAACGTGGCGTACCCGCCCTTTGAGTTCGTGGACGAAAACGGGGAATACGCCGGCTTTGATATGGACCTCATCCGCGAGGTGGGCCGCCGCCTGGGCATGCAGGTCGAGATCATCAACACCGCCTGGGAGGGCATCATCCCGGGGCTCGTGGCGGGCCATTACGACGTAATCATATCCGCCATGACCATCACGGACGCCCGGGCGGCCGCGGTGGACTTCACCGACCCCTATTTCTCCACCGGCCAGGTGATCGTGGTGCGGGCCGACGACGACAGCGTGCGGACGCCGGCGGACTTGGCGGGCAAGGTTGTGGCCGTGCAAATCGGCACCACCGGCCAGTTTGCCGCCGAGCGGTTGACCGGCCTGCGCCGTATCGACCACTATCCGACGACGCCCGAGGCGTTTCTGGCGCTGCGCATCGGCCGGGCCGACGCAGCCGTCGTCGATGAGCTGGTCGCCGTGCAAGAGTCAATCGCGAATCCCGGTGTGCTCAAGGTGGTCGGGACGCCGTTTACCGTGGAGTATTACGGCATCGCGCTCCGCAAGGGCCGCGACGAACTGCTGCGGGCCATCAACCGGGCGCTCGCGCAGATTAAGGCCGACGGCACTTACGACGCGTTGTACGAGAAGTGGTTCCTGAGCGGTCAGTGAGGCCGCTTTTTGCAGCCTGACGGCAGTGCCGGGGGATCATGGAACGGGTAGGATGACCATGATCCCCCTTTCCTTGATCACGCCGCGATGGCCGCCCGCGAGGGAGGTGTGACCCTGTCGGCGCGGGCGCGACGCTCGCCGGGTGTGGGGGGAACCTAGCGGTCTACACAGCGCCAGGGTCTCCCGCGTCCGCTACGGAGGGAAGGCACGTGTACAGCCTTGACTGGGGGCTCATCCTGCGCTCGCTGCCCGATTTGACCGCTGGGTCCATCACAACCCTGCTGCTCACCACCACGTCTATCGGCCTCGGGCTCATCTTGGGCACTGTGATTGGGCTCATGCGCTTGTCGCGCTTTCGGCTCCCGAGCGCTTTCGCCGCAGGGTACGTGTGGTTTTTCCGGGGAACGCCGCTGCTTGTGCAGATCATGCTCATCTACTACGCCCTGCCGCACGTAGGCTTAAGTCTTGACCGCTGGCAGGCTGGCGTGACCGCGCTCAGCCTCAACTCGGCCGCTTATATCGCCGAAATCGTCCGCGCGGGCGTTCAGTCCATTGACATCGGTCAAACCGAGGCGGCGTGGGCCCTTGGCCTCACCCGCTGGCAGACGGTGCGCTTCATCATCCTGCCCCAAGCTTTCCGGCGCATCATCCCGCCCTTGGGCAATGAGTTTATCCTGCTTCTCAAGGATTCGTCGCTAGTGTCCGTCATCGCCCTCGAGGAGCTCTTGCGCAAGGGTCAGCTCATCGTGACCCGCACCTTTAAGCCCATCGAGATTTACGCGATGGTCGCCATCATGTACCTGGTGATGACGACCTTGATCTCGATCCTGGTGTCGTTTACCGAACGGCGCCTGCGCATCCAGACGCGCCACCAGCCGACCCGCCGGCAGCGGATGCGCGGCGTTGCCGCCCCACCTGCACCCTGATATAATGGGGGCAGACGTCGGAGGTGAGGGCAGTTGGTAACGGTTACGACCAAGGCTGCCGACAAGCTCAAGGAGATCATGCACGCGGAAAACCGCTCCGACCAAGGCTTGCGCATCATGGTGCGCTCGGGCGGTTGCAGCGGTTTCTCGTACGCCATGGGCTTTGACTCGGAGACGAACGACGAAGACATCGTGCTCGAGCAGCATGGGATCCGGGTCATGATCGACCCGTTCAGCGCCCGGCTGCTGGAGGGCAGCGAGGTTGACTACGTCGAAACGCTGATGGGCGGTGGGTTCTCCATCAAGAATCCCAACGCCGTGCGCACATGCGGCTGCGGGCAGTCGTTCCGGACGCAGGAGCAAGAGGGCGAGCCCGAGGAGTGTATGTAGAAGCAAGTCTGGCGCTGTCGCCGCCCCAGCCGGAGGATGAGGCGTGGATGCGGGCCGCCTTGGCCGAGGCCGAGGCGGCCGCCGAGAAAGGTGAGATCCCGATCGGCGCGGTCATCGTCCGGGACGGGGAGTTGATCGCGGGTGGCCACAACCTGCGGGAGACCGAGCGGGATCCGACGGCTCACGCCGAAGTGGTGGCCATCAAACGAGCGGCGGAGCGCCTTGGGGCGTGGCGATTGACAGGCACCACGCTCTACGTTACAATTGAACCTTGCGCGATGTGTGCTGGAGCGCTGGTGCTGGCCCGCATCGAACGGCTGGTATACGGCGCGGCGGACCCGAAGGCGGGAGCCTGCGGAACGCTGTGGAACCTGGTGCAGGATCCGCGTCTCAACCACCGGCTGGCGGTCACCGCCGGGGTGCTGGAGGATGAGTGCCGGGCCGTGATCCAGGGGTTTTTCCGGCGCCTGCGCGGTTAGGGCAGGTCCGGACGGTGCAGGTTGTTCGCGGAGGGGTTGCGGAGCGGCCGAACGCGGCGCACTCGAAATGCGTTAGGCGGTTTACCCGCCTCGTGGGTTCAAATCCCACCCCCTCCGCCAAATTTTATACAGGTTTCCATTTGGAAGGGTGCTGGAGCGGCCGAACAGGCACGCCTGGAGAGCGTGTGTACCCCCGTGGTACCGTGGGTTCAAATCCCACCCCTTCCGCCAAACGCCAAAGGGGCTCCCAAGCTGGGAGCCCCTCATGTTATCGGGCTTTGCCGTGCGTTCCCCAAGCCGGCGGTCGCCTGTTTGCCTGCGAGGCTTAATCCTCGATGTCGAGATCTTCCTCCAGGTGTACGGTCAGCTTCCAGATGAGCCAGTTGCCGCTCTCCCGGCGCAGTTCCGCGCTGAAGTCGGGTATCAGGCTGGCGCCCTTCGCCGGAAAGTCAACCTGCAGGGTGAACGTCAAGACGGCGTTGTCATTCTCCTGCACGACGTCGCGCGCGACCACCGTCACCGTGTAGTCGGTGGAGTCATCTAGCTCGAACGGTTGGACCAGTGCGGACGCGGCCCCCTCCCTGGTCTTGGACTCAGGGTCCTCCGGGCACACCGGCTCGTCGTCTCCGAATCGCACACAGAGCGTGACTTCCCTGGCCAAGAGCGATCCCATGGCCTCCTCGTCCCGGTCGACGTGGGCCGCGAGGAACTTGTCGACGATCTCCAGAATCTCCGTGCCGTCGGTGATGCTACCCCCGCCGCCGCCGATGGTGAAACACCCTGTCAGCGCCAGCATGGCCAGCAGTAAGCCGGCCGCGCGGCCGAGCAACTTCATGACGCCACCTCCGTCGTGAATATGAGCAAGGTTTCGCTAGGGTGTTGGGAAGAACCTGGGGCGTGAACCTAGATATTCCTTACCAAATTTCGCCAGGAGTAGGAGTAGCGTCCCGGATGAAGCGCGGGGACCAGGAGGCACGGCGTAGTGCGGCGGTAGGAGAAGACCGGCCACAATGAGGGACCCCGGGGTTATCCCCGGGGTCCTGGGTTCCGCGTCCGATATGGTGTCCTGTCGACTGGCCGGCGGGGCACCAGGCGCAGCCCGGGCGTTGCCCGCCGGAGCCGCTCCGTTACTCCGCGACGCCGACGGCCTCGACCTCGATGGAGATGTCCACCTTGTCGCCGACGAGAAAGCCGCCCGCCTCCAGGGGCGCATTCCATGTCAGGCCGAAGTCCTTGCGGTTGATGGAGCCCTTGGCGCTCAGGCCGATGCGCTGGTTGCCCCACGGGTCCTTGCCCTGGCCGGTGAACTCGACATCGAGGGTCACCGGGCGGGTGACGTCACGAATGGTCAGGTCGCCGGTCACCTTGTAGGTGTTGTCGCCGGTCTTGGTGATGCTGGTGCTCTTGAAGGTCATAGTCGGGAACTTCTCAACGTCAAAGAAGTCCGCGGAGCGCAGGTGGCCGTCGCGCTGGGCCTCCCGGGTGTCGATGGTGTTTACGTCGATGGTGGCCTCAAAGCTGCCGTTGCTCAGGTCGCCGGGGTCGCCCTTGATGACCGCGTCCACGCCGCTGAAGCGGCCCTTGACGGTGGCGAACATCATGTGCCGGACCGCAAACTCCACCGAGCTATGGGAGGGGTCCACCTTCCACGTCGTAATCGCTGCGCTCATGTGTATGTCCTCCTCTATGTGAATGGTGTTCTTTGACCCGGATAAGGCTGCCAGGTCCGTGGCTTGCTGCCAACGGCTCCATTCTACCTAGGGAACTTACGAATGTCAAGCACCTTATGAATGTAAAGCGATGATATGATATAATGCGATCGGCGGCGCTTGCGCCGTGACGGGGTGTGGCAGACCCAAGGGGGAGTCTGTGTGGGCTACGATCAAATGTGCCCGCATTACCAGGCGGCTATCCGGCTTCTCGGCAAAAAGTGGACCGGGATGCTCCTGCGGGTGCTCCTGGGCGGGCCTAGGCGTTTCACGGACTTTAAGAAGCAGATCCCCGAGCTGAGCGACCGGCTGCTCGCCGAGCGGCTCCGGGAACTGGAGGACAACGGGATCGTGACCCGCGTGGTGCACGCGGAACGGCCCGTCATCGTCGAGTACCGGCTGACGCAGAAGGGGCAGGAGCTCGCGCCCGTGGTGGAAGCTATCCAGGCGTGGGCGGAACGCTGGGTATAGCGCCCGGCGTGACACCGTCGAATGACGCGGGGCCATCCTTGACAGGCTAGTCAGGGGTGGCCCCGGTGGCGGTGGGACTCGGCTTCGTATCAATTTGCTTGAGCGAGGAAGACTGTTCGCCGGCCGGCGACGTGACGGTGAAGTCGCTGGAGCGCCTGCCGGACCGGGAAGCCCGCCTCGACCGCATCCGGCGTACGGCCCGCCGCAACCTGGAAAACACCCTGCGCATCCTCTGGTTTCTCAAGGGAAACCGCTTGACATGCTACCGGTTCGCCACGCATCTCATCCCGCTGGCGACCCACGAGGCGACGGACGGCTGGGCCTGGTGGGACGACCCGGAGATTGCCCCCATGCTCGCCCGCATTGGGGAGATCGTCCGCCGGGAAGGCTTTCGCGTCAGCACCCACCCGCCGCAACTGTGCGTGCTCAATTCCCCCGATCCGGCTGTGTTCGTATGGGTCGAGCGATACACGGCCTACCACGTGCGCCTGTTTGAAGTGATGGGGCTCGACGACGCCGCGAAGATCGTGTTGCATGTGGGCAAGCGGTTTCCGGGCGGTCCCAAGGCCGCGCTCAAGCAGGCCCTGGTCAATATCCGGCGCCTGCCGGAGGCGGTGCGGGCGCGCCTTGCCCTTGAGAACGACGACCGTACCTTTTCGGCCCGGGAGACGCTCGCGTTGTGCCGGCAAGCCGGTGTCTCCATGGTGTTTGACCTGCACCATCACTGGTGCCGCCACGATGGAGAAGACTTCCGCGACCTGTTGCCGGCGGTGTTTGAGACGTGGCGGGATCGCCCGCCCAAAGTGCATCTCTCAAGCCCGCGCAGCCCGAGCAGCCCCCGCGCCCACGCCGACTACGTCGACGCGGACTTCGCCGCGCCGTTTCTCGAGTACGCGGCAACGCTCGGGTCCTTTGACGTCATGGTGGAAGCCAAGATGAAGGACTTGGCTGCTCTGCGCCTGCGGGAGGAACTGCCGCACATCTTCGCCGTGGACCCCGGCGGTGCGCCGCCTTGACACCTATTCCGCGGCGAATCTATAATGAACATGCGCACGGCAACCTGTCGCGGGTCCGTGCGTTCGACGTCTTTGTATGGGGTTAAGGTGTGCCGTGCTAGACGGGGAGGTAGCGGTGCCCTGCACCCGCAATCCGCTACAGCGGGGTCGAATTCCCGCCCGAGGCCTCGTCTTTGTGGAGCCTGCCCCGGATAAGTGGCGCTGACGATCGGGTCTTGCGCAACGGGCCTTCGTGAACCCCGTCAGGTCCGGAAGGAAGCAGCGGTAAGCGAACCAGCCCGTGTGCCGCGAGGGTGCCTGATCCGAGTTAACTGTCCGGGTAACGTCCGGAGGGACAGGTCGACGGCGGGTGCACGGCGCATTTTTCTCCGGCCGGTGGGCGACGAGCTCACCGGCCTTTTTTGTTGCCCGGCCGCTCTGCTGCCCACCAAGGCAGGCGAGGGTCCAAACCGTCGGGCCGTCTCCGGCCGGCGGCCGGGCGAGGGGACAAGGAAGGCGCCGGAGGATCGACGAAACAGTGAAAGATCCTGCCGGGAGGTATCGGCGGTGAGCTACGTCTCCCTTTACCGCAAGTGGCGGCCGCAGTCGTTTGCGGACGTGACAGGGCAGGCCCACGTCGTGCGCACGTTGAGCAACGCCCTGGCCGAAAAGCGCATCGCCCACGCGTATCTGTTCACCGGTCCGCGGGGCACCGGCAAGACGACCTTGGCGCGGCTTTTGGCCAAAGGGCTTAATTGCGTGAACGGCCCCACGCCCGACCCGTGCAACGAATGCCCGTCGTGCCAGCGCATCACCGAGGGGAGCGCGATGGACGTCGTCGAGATCGACGGCGCCTCCAACCGCGGCATCGACGAGATCCGCGAGGTCCGGGAACGGGTCCGCTTTGCTCCCACGGAAGGCAGCTACAAGATCTACATCATCGACGAAGTGCACATGCTGACCAACGAAGCGTTCAACGCCTTGCTCAAGGTGTTGGAGGAGCCGCCCAAGCATGTGGTGTTCGTCTTTGCTACGACGGAGCCGCATAAAATTCCGGCCACCGTCGCCTCCCGCTGCCAGCGTTTCGACTTTCGCCGGCTCTCCCTGGCGGAAACCGCCGGCCGGCTGCGCGCGGTGGCCAAAGCCGAGGGCATCAACGTAACGGAGGATGCCTTGCGGGTCATCGCCCGCTATGCCGAAGGAAGCCTGCGGGACGGGCTCGGGCTTTTGGACCAGTGCCGCGCTTACGCCGAGCAGATTACGCCCGAAGTGGTCACGGACATCCTCGGGGTCGCCCCAAGGGAGCAGGTGATCGCCTTCGCGGACGTGCTCGCTCAAGGCGATACGGCGCGGGGGCTGGCCCTGGTCAAGGAACTGCAGGACGCCGGCCGCGACCTGCGGCAGTTTCTGCGGGACGCGGCCCGTTACTTGCGCGACGTGCTCCTCTGGAAAGCCGCGGGTGAACAGGGGGCCGTCAGCGTCCTCGCGGGAAGCGAGGAGAGCGAGGCGTTGCGCAGGCAAGCCGCGGCCCTGCCGGTGCCGCTCCTATTGCGGGCCATCGAGGCGCTCGGCGCGGCTGAGGCGGATATGCGCTACGCCGCCCAGTCGCAGTTGCCTTTGGAGATGGCCATCGTGCGATTGACGCGTCGTGACGCCCAGACGGATGTGGACCGGTTGCTCGAGCGCATTGAACGCCTGGAACAGCTGGTGAACCGCCTCGTCGCGCCAGGGGCTGCTGCGGCCGACGTTTCGCCGCCCGGGTGGTCCCCCGCGCCTTTTGCCGCATCGTCGCCGTCGCCGGCTTTCGCGCCGCCGCCACCTTCCGCGTCCGTAACCCGGCCCGCAGCGGTTTCTGGGCCTGCTCCTAATCCTCCTCCCGCCCCGGCTGACGCCTCGGGAGAGCCGGCCGCGCGGGCGCCCTCGCCGGGCGCCGATGAGGCTTTTGACCAAGACGATCTCGCGCTCGTCCGTGCCCGCTGGGACCGGCTGCACGAAGTGCTCAAGGAGCAGCGGCAGCTGCAGGTCCTGGCGTTCCTACGGGAGGGAAGGCCGGTGGCCTGCCGGGGTGGTGTCGTTACTATCGAGTTTCCGCCGGATCGGGCGTTTCACCGGGACAGCCTGCAGGCGGAGGCTAACCGCAAGATCGTGGAGCAGTATCTTAGCCGCCTGACCGGGCGTAAGCTCAAGGTGACGACCGCGCTGGCCGGCAGCGCCCCGGAGCAGGAGAATACGGAAGCCGGGTCAGAAGCGCCCGGCGGGGAGACTCCGGCAGGGGAACCCGCAGGCGACGACGTGGTCAACAGCCCGGCTGTTCGAGAGGCGCTGCGGCTTTTTGGGGGCAGGATCATTCACGTCGAGCGTAACCGCGGCGACGACCGCGATCGCCGCTGAACGGGAGGATGCCACGGATGATGAACATGGCCAAGATGATGAAGCAGGTTCAGAAGATGCAGCAGGAGATGGCCCGGGTCCAGGAGGAGCTGGGCAGCAAGACGGTGGAGGCTACTTCCGGCGGCGGCATGGTGAAGGTCGTTGCCAACGGCCACCAGGACATCGTGAGCATTACCATCGATCGCGAGGCCGTGGATCCCGAGGACGTGGAGATGCTGCAGGATATGGTGGTTGCCGCCGTCAACGAAGCCCTGCGCCAGGCGCGGGACATGGCCGCCCAGGAGATGGCCAAGGTGACCGGCGGCCTCAACATTCCGGGCCTGCCTGGTTTCTAGCGCCGGGGTTGTCGGTCGATGCTTCACTATTCTCGCCCCATCGCGCGCCTCATCGATGAGCTCAACAAACTGCCGGGCATCGGCCCCAAGACGGCGCAGCGGCTGGCGTATCACTTGGTGACCGGTCCCAAGGAGGACGCCCGGAGCCTGGCGGAAGCCATCGTGGAGGCCCGGGAGCGGACCATCTACTGCTCGGTGTGCTGCACCATCACCGACGTCGACCCGTGCCCCTTGTGCCGGGATGAAACCCGCGACCGGACGCTCATGTGCGTCGTGGAGGAGCCCAAAGACATCCTGGTGCTTGAGCGCACCCGCGAGTACAAGGGCCTCTATCACGTCCTGCACGGGGCGATTTCGCCCATGGACGGCGTCGGGCCGCAGGATCTCAAGATCAAGGAACTCCTCGCCCGCCTGGGCGACGGCACCGTGAAGGAAGTCATCCTGGCCACCGACCCTAACATCGAGGGTGAGGCCACGGCCATGTACCTGGCCCGCCTTTTGAAACCGATCGGCCTTAAGGTGACCCGCATGGCCCACGGCATGCCCGTCGGCGGCGACCTTGAGTACGTGGATGAGGTGACGCTGACAAAGGCCCTCGAAGGGCGCCGGGAGCTTTAGCCCCGCCCTGCCCCCAGCCGCCCGTGTCCCCCGGCGTGTATCTGTAACCGGCCCGTAGGGGATGGAATAGCCTGCCGGTATCACCCCATATGCTATTGGCAGCTTGGCCATGGGGGGTACGACCGTGGGCTTGAGGAAGGCCGTCGCAGGCTACATTGACGGGGTTGCTGGTTTCTTCTTGGGCCGGGACATGGATGTCGTAGGCCGCGCGCAGCGGCAGGCCTTGGCAGAGGCCGTGGAGAACGCCCGGCGGGAGTGGCAGGCGGCCCGGGAGCTGCTCGACAACGTAACCGACCCGCACCTCATCGATTACGCCATCTTGGCGGCCGGCGCCGCGGAGAAACGGTACATGTACCTCTTGGAGGAGGCCCGCCGGCAAGGTGTGCGGGTCGAGCCCGTCCGGCTGCCCGTGACATAGACCGGCCCCCCTCGCTCATACACTCCATCGAGAGCGGGGGAGGCCGGTGGAAGTCCACGTCGTTATCGCTTACGCCTTTGGCGTCCTGCTGCTGTACCTGATCGCCCGCGTCCTGTTGGTGCCCGTGCGCGTCCTTTTGCGCCTCGTCTACAACGCCCTCTTGGGCGTGGCGCTGCTCGCCTTCGTAAACTTCGTCGGACGCTGGGCGCTCGGGATCTACTTGCCCATCAATCCCGTGACGGCGCTGGTGGCAGGTTTCTTAGGCATCCCGGGCGTCGTGCTGCTCATCGCGCTGCAGCACTTAATCTTGTAGGATCCGCGGCGCCGTCTCGTCCCGGCTGCGTCCGCCACTGCCTCACTGAGCCCGGAACAGTTCCACCGAACGCCGCAGGCACCGGGTGGCTTCCTGCGGCAGCCCGGCGGCCTCGTAAATCTCGGCCAGGTTCGAGTAGCACTCGGCGAGCGCCTTGGGGCGGTTGGCCTTCTCGAGCACGCCGATCGCGGTTTCCAGGTGGTGGGCCGCGTCCTCCCAGTCTTTGCGTTGCTTGAGCAGCGCGGCCAGGGAGCAGTGGACTTCCACCGCGCTCAAGTCCTCGCCCGCGTCCCGGGCCGCTTCGCGGTAGAGGGATACCGCCCGGTCCACGTCGCCTTCCCGGGCCGCCCACTTGGCCATGGCGGCGTGAACCCGGGACTTGCCGCGGGTATGGGAGATCTCTTCGGCTACGTGCAGCGCCCGGCTGAAGCACGGTTCGGCCGAGGACCAGCCTTCTTCCTGGGCTTTGAGGGACCCGAGGCTGATCAAGGCATCCACAAGGCCGTCACGGTCTTGGGTCGAGTCGCAGAAGGCGACGGCCCGCTGCGCGTATTCCAGGGCCTTTTGCCGGTCGCCCATCTCCTCCATGAGGGCGGCCGCGGCCCGGCAAAGCTCGTCCCAGCGGTAGTAGACGTGGGCCTCCTGCGACAACGTCTCGGCGCGCTGCAGGTAGCGGAGAGCGGCATCGTGCTTGCCCGTGACGAAGCAGGTGAGGCCGAGTTGCGTCAGGAGCCAGACGATGGGCCCCATGGGATCGGCTGCCGCGTCGGGGACGAGGGCTTCTTCGTAGAGAAGCAGCGCCCGCTCGTAATGATGCACAGCGCGCTCCGGCTGTCCTATGCGGCGGTATACATTACCTAAGTCGCAATCCACGGCGGCCCGGGCGGCGGTATCCCGCGCGAGGCGAAACTCGTCGGCCGCCTGCTCAAGGGCTTGCAGCGCGGCCTGCGGCCTGTCCAACCGCACCAGCGCCCGCGCCCGGCGGCGGTGCAGGTCGCCCCGCCGGCGGTAGTCGCCGGGCGCGCACTCGTCAAGCGCCTGGTTGTAGAGCTGCAGCGCCTGCTCAAACTCGCCCTGCTGCTCAAGGAGCTGCCCGGCCGCTACCGCCTGGTGCACCGGCGCCGAGGAGGGCGGAGGAGGCTGCTCGTCCTCCAAAAAGTAGCTAACGGGCCGGTTCAGGCGCTGGGCGATGATCATCAGGCTCTTAAGCGACGGCTGGGTCTGGTTTTTCTCCACCTGGCTAATGAAGCTCTTGGTGAAGTCGTCGCCCGCCAAATCCGCCTGGGTCATGCGCATTTGCCGCCTGAGGGCGCGGATCTTTTCGCCGAGCGTCATACCTGGAGCTGGCATGGGTCTGTCACCTCGATTCGGCGGCCTGTGCCCTCGGAGTATTAACATTCCGCGGAATTCGCTCAAAGAGAGCCCCTTCCTGCCGCGGGCAGGAGGAAACGCGGCGGGGGTTCTTGGATTTCCCTAAAATCCGTGTTTGGTGCGGGAGATTCGCCGCGTTGGGGGAAGGAAACCGGGCGGGGCGCGGTCTATTACATAGAATTCGATACGGTGAGTGCGCCACCGGCGAGCGGGCGCATGCGCACTGCCCGGCGTCGCCGGCGGGTCGCGGGACGGTGAGGCGTGTGGGCGAGGCGTTGGACCAAGCGGTCAGCCTAAGGCAAGCCGGCAAGCGGGCCGTCATCGCCACCGTTGTCCATGTGGTCGGGTCGGCGTATCGCCGCGAGGCCGCGCGCATGGTGGTGGACGAGGACGGCAACGCCTATGGCACGATCAGCGGCGGCTGCCTGGAAGGCGAGGTGCGGGAGGTGGCCCGGGACGTTCTTGCGTCGGGCCGGCCCCGGCTGCTCCATTTCGACATGACCGCGGACGATGACATCGTCTGGGGGCTCGGGCTCGGCTGCAACGGCCGCATCGACGTTTTCCTCGAGCCCGTGGGCGGTGATGAGCCTTGAGCACGGCGTATCTTGACAAAGTTCTCAAGGCGCGGGAGGCAGGGACGCGCCTTGCGGTGGCGACGGTGGTGCACGCAAACGGCGGGCCGGCGGCGGTCGGTGCCCGCCTTTATGTGTATGAGGACCGCACCGAGGGTACGCTGGGCGATCCCGCGCTGGACCGCCTTGTCACGGCCGACGCCCGCATCCTGCTGGCCGGCGGCGAGTCCCGGAGCTACCTGTACCGGTGGCCATCCGGGGGAGAAAGCCCGTGCGGCCCTGGCCGGGATGGGGGGGACGGGCGGGACGCGGTCGTACGCGACCGCCGGGACGTGGTGGAGCGACGGAACGAGCCCGGCTCCGTCCAGGTCTGGATCGAAAGCGTCGTGCCGCCGCCGGTGCTGGTTGTCTTTGGCGCCGGGCATGACGCGATCCCTGTCACGGAACTCGGGGCCCGGGCAGGGTTTCGCGTTGTCGTGGTGGACAGCCGCCCGGCCTACGCCCGCCCGGAGCGGTTTCCCCGGGCGCACCGGGTGGTTCACGCGCACCCCGAGGATGTGCCGGCGCACGTGACGATCGATGCGCATACGTTCGTGGTTGTCATGACGCACAACTTCAACCACGACACGGCCATCCTGGAGCGGATTTGGGGCCTGCCTTACCGCTATCTCGGCGTACTCGGGCCGTGGGAGCGCACCGAGCGCATTTTGGACTTCCTGCGGAGCCAGGGCCGTCCCGTGGACGCCCATCTTGACCGGCTGTACGCTCCCATCGGCCTGGATATCGGCGCGGAGGGTCCGGAGCAAATCGCGGTGGCCATCGTGGCCGAGGTGCTGGCGGTGCGCCGCGGCGCTCCCGGCGGGTTCCTACGTTTTCGCACCGGTCCGCTCCATGAGGCGCACCGGCGGGTGCGCCCGTAGGGGGAACAGGAGTGGGGTTCGTCTACGCGACCGTGAGCGCCGCGCTCTTCAGTCTCGGCAACGTCCTGATGCGCCGTGGGCAGCGCCAGCATGCCGCTGACGACGGGGCCATCGTGTCGGCCACCATCAACGCTCTCGTGCTCGCTGCGATGACCCTCGTCGCCGCCGGCGACGACTGGCGGCTGCTCAACGGACCCGGCCTTGCCCTCTTCTTTCTGGGCGGGGTGATGACGACAGGCCTTGGCCGCTTGACGGCACTGGCGTCGGTCCGGCACATCGGCGCGTCGCGGGCGGCGACCTACAAGGTGGCTGCCCCGGTGTTCACCGTCACCGGGGCGTACGCGCTCTTGGGCGAGAGATTGTCGCCGGTGCAACTGGCTGCCGCGGGAGCGGTGCTCGCCGGACTGTGGCTGCTCACCGTCGAGAGCCGCCGCGCCCACGGCGGGGCGGCGGGCACTGGCCCCCGGGAGGCCGCAGCCGCGGGGGAAGCACCTCAGGCGCCGCGGGCGCTCGGAAGCGGACAAGGCGGGCTGCCGGCCGGGGTCGTGTATGGGTTGCTGTCGGCCTTGTTCTTTGGGCTTGGCTACGTTGTGCGCAAGCAAGGCCTCGTGTACGTGCCGTCGGCTATCCTCGGCGCGGCCGTAGGTGCGGCCGCAGGCATGATGATCAACGGCGCGTTGGGGTGGTGGCGGCTCGGTTTCCGGGCGATGGTGGACACCGGCCTGCGGGGCGTGCCCCGGTGGTACGTCGCCGCCGGCATCGCCATGAGCGCCGGCATCGTGACGCAGTTTGCCGCCCTGGACTACCTGGGCGCATCTGTGGCCAGCATCATCGGATCGACCGAGCCCATGTGGACCATGCTGCTAAGCAGGGGTCTTTTTCCCGGTCAGGAAACGGTGACGGCGAAGGTTATCGCCGCCGCGCTCATCATTGCCGGCGGCGTGGCGGTCCTGGTGGCGGTGTGAGGCTAGGGCAGGGAGGCGGCGGGATGGTGAAGCGGCTGCACCATATCGGCGTCGCCGTCGACGACTTTCAAGGCGCGGTGGAGTTTTATCGCGGGCTTTTGGGGCAGGACGTCGTCAAGGAGGCGGTTTTGCCCGTTCAAGGCCTTAGGCTCGCGGCCATCCCGTGTGGTCCGGACGGCGTATGGCTCGAAATCGTGAGTCCGGCGTCGCCCCAATCGCCGGTTGCCGGTTTCCTGGCCAAGCGGGGCGAAGGGCTCCATCACATCGCACTGGAGGTCGACGACATCGACCGGGTGCTGCCCCATTACAGGGCGCTTGGATGCGAGCCCCTGGCGAGCCGGCCGGAGCCCGGCTTGGGTGGCTTGCGGACGCTTTTCTTTCACCCGCGCAGCACCCGGCGGGTGCTCGTCGAACTCGTCGACCGGGTTGGACTCTAACTGAGCGGGGACAACCGGGCCCTGGAAACCGATGGCTGCGGCAGGGACAAGCCGTCTCCGTGCGGTACGAAGCAATGCGTTTTGTATGCAATGATGCGCGCGTGATCCTGGAGGTGCGATCGTGGGCTTGATGCGTGCAGGCGCCGCCGGCTGGCTGGCGCTCGTGCTCGTAGGGGTGCTGGCGGCCGGGATGTGGGCGCCCGGGGCGCTGGCGCAGGGAGAACGGGATACGTTTCGGATCGGTGTGGCGGTTTCCTTGAGCGGTTTGTTGGCTCGCGACGGGGCGCAAGTGCAGCGGGCGTACGAGGTGTGGAAAGACGCCGTCAACGCCCAAGGGGGCATTGAGGTCAACGGCCGGCGTTATCCGGTCGAAATTATCTACTACGACGACGAGAGCAGCGAGCAACGGAGCGCGCAGCTGGTGGAGCGGCTGATCACCGTCGACCAGGTTGACCTGCTGCTCGGGGGCTTCGGCAGCAATGCCGTGTTTGCCGCGACGACGGCGGCCGAGCGCTATGGGTACCCGTACTTTTCGGGCGGCGCGAGCGCGGACCCGATCTTTGAGCGAGGCTACTACTTCACCTTTGGCTTGCTCAACAAGACTTTCGAAGAAGTACGGGGCGCGGTGCAGGTCTTTGGCCAGCTGCCGGACGTAAAGACGGTGGCCATCATCGGCGGCGACCACCTTTTCATGCAGCTCGCGGCCGAGGGATTCCGCTACTTTGCCGAGCGCATGGGGCTTGAGGTGGTGCACTACGAGATCTTCCCCATGACGCTGCGGGAGTACAACTCGCTCATTCTCAACGTGCGCCGCAAAAACCCGGACGTGCTCCTGGTGGGTTCGCTTCTGCCCCAGTCGCTGCAGGTGATGCGGGCGCTGCGCACCATCGGCTGGCGGCCCAAGGGCGTGGCGTTCAGCTACGGGCCGACGGTGCCGGATTTCGTGGAGCAGTTGGGCGACGCGGCCGAGTACGTCATCGCCGCCAGCGAGTGGCTGCCGGAGTTCCCGTACGCGGATCCGGTATTCGGCTCCGCGATGGGCTTTGCCGAAGCGTTCCGGGCCAAGTACGGCGTGGAACCGGAGTACGTGCAGGCGGCCGCGGCCGCCGGTGCCGTGGTGCAGCAGGCGGCCATCCAGGCGCTTGGCATCACGCCGCCGGTCAGCCCGGAGGAGCGGGTGGCCATTGCCCGCTGGGTGCGGGAAAACACCGTGGAAACGCTCTACGGCCCGGTACGCTTCGCGGAGGACGGCGGAATCTTGACCAAGGAACCCATCGCCGTGCAGATCCAGAACGGGCGGCTCGTCCACGTGCACCCGCGGCTCGATGACTTAAACCTGGAGCCTGCGCCCGTCTGGTACCCGGCGCCGAGCCGGTTCTAGACCAGCCGCGGGCCGGGGAGCGGGCTGCGCCGTGGACGGGTGGGTGCTGCTGCAGGCCATCGTGAACGGGCTCATGCTGGGCGGGGTGTACGCCGCGGCCGGCGTGGGCCTGTCCCTCATGTTTGGGGTCATGGGCATCATCAACGTGGCCCACGGGGAGTTCATCATGCTGGGCGCCTTCGCCACCTACTGGCTGGCGGTGTCCTACGGCGTTGACCCGTTCCTCGGTCTCGTGGTGTCGTTTGGCCTCATGTTCGGGCTGGGTTATGTGCTGCAGCGGCTCGTCTTGTACCGGGTCGTGGGAACGCCGGAGACGGTGCCGCTTTTGGCCACCTTTGGGCTGGGCATCGTCATGTCCAGCATCGCGCTGCGCCTGTGGAGCGCGGATTACCGCGTGCTCGACGTCGACTACCTGCTGGGCGCGTACATCGCCGGCTTCCTCATCGTGCCCTTAAACCGCCTGGCCGCAGCCCTCGGGGCGTGGCTTTTGGTGCTGCTCCTGTACCTTTTGCTCGAAAAAACGGAGCTGGGGCGAGCCATCCGCGCCACGGCCCAGGACGCCGAGACGGCGAGCCTGTTTGGGATCAATCCCGGTGTCATCTACGCGCTGACCTTCGGCTTGGCCGCGGGGATCTCGGGCGCCGCGGGCTCGCTGGTACTTCTATTTGACGTCATCAATCCGTACATGGGCTTGTTGTACACCCTGTTCGCCTTCGCGACCGTGGTCATCGGCGGCACGGGGTATATCCCCGGCGTGTTTTGGGGCGGGATCGCCCTCGGCGTCGTGCAGTCGTTGACCGAAACGTATCTTGAGGCGGGGCTGTCGCTGTTCATGGCGTTCCTCGCGCTCTACCTCGTGCTCGTTTTCCGGCCCGCGGGTCTGTTGGGCAGGGGGAGGTTGGGGTAGCGCCGTGGGAATGCTGGCGGGAGCTGTGCGGGCGATTCCTCTGCCCGTCCTGGCGGCGGGATTGGTGCTGGCCCTTGTCCCCTTGTGGGTCAACGGCTACCCGCTCCGGCTATTGACCCTCATGTTCCAATGGGCGGCCATGGCGGGGGCGTGGAACCTTGTCGCCGGCTACGCCGGCGCGCTGGACTTGGGCCCGACCGCGCCGTACGGAGTCGGAGCGTTTACGGTGGCCATCCTCATGACCCGTCTTGGCTGGCCGTTTCTGCCTAGCCTCCTGGCGGCGGCGCTCGTGGCGGCGCTGGTGGCCTACATCGTCGGGAAACCGACGTTTCGCCTGCGAGGGCCGTACTTCGCCGTCGGGACGCTGGCGCTGGCCGAGGCGCTCAAGGAGTTTCTCCTCTCCTTTGACCGGTTCGCGGGCGTCCGGCTTTTTGGCGGCAGCGCGGGGATCAGCCTACCCCTAGCGCCCGGCGCGGAGTTTTTTTACTACGTCCTCCTCGCGATTATGTCGGTCGTCGTCGCCGCCAGCTACGCCCTGGAGCGCTCCAAATTCGGCTACGGCCTCAAGGCTTTGCGGGACAGCGAGGCGGCGGCCGCGGCGGCGGGTGTTCCCGTGGCCGCGTTAAAGCGGCGAGTCTACATGCTCAGCTCCAGCTTCCTCGCGCTTGTGGGCGGCACCGCCGCGTACTGGATCGGATACATCAACGGCGCCGACTCCTTGGCGGCGACGCTCATCCTGCAGACGATCGCGATGGCGGTCATCGGGGGGCTCGGCACGCCGCTCGGTCCGGTAGTGGGAGCGGCCGTACTCGTGGGCGTACAGGACTGGCTCGGCGCCACGTTCGTCTACGATTACTTGCTCCTGCTCGGGCTTTTCATCACATTGGCCGCCCTGTTTTTCCCGCAAGGGGTCGTCGGGCTTCTCCAGGCCGCCTACGGGCGTGTCCGGTCGGGGGCGGCGTCGGGTCGGCGGGGGTGGGACGGTCGTGGCGCTGCTTGAGTGCCGCGGGATCACCAAGACCTTTGGCGCCCTGCGGGCCGTGGCCGGCGTCGACCTGACGGTCGAGCCCGGGGAGATCGTCGGGCTCATCGGCCCCAACGGAGCCGGCAAATCGACGTTGTTCAACATCATCGCCGGTGCCGTCCCTCCCGACTCCGGCCGGGTTCTGTTTCGCGGCGTCGACGTGACGGCCATGCCGGTCCACGAGCGGTGTGCCTTGGGGATCGCGAAGACGTTTCAGGTGCCCGCCCCGTTCACCCGGTTGACCGCCCTGGAGAACCTGCTGGTGGCGGCGATGTACGGGGGAGGGAAACCCGAGGCCGCCGCGCGCCGCTGGTGCGAAGAGGTCCTGCGCTTCATCGGCCTTTGGGACAGGCGGGACGTGCCGGCGGGCCGCATGTCCCTTTCCGAACGGCGGCGCCTTGACCTCGGCCGCGCCCTCGCGAGCGACGCGGAGCTCCTGCTCTTGGATGAAAGCTTGGCCGGTCTAACGCCGGCGGAGGTCAAGGAGAGCACCGGACTTCTGCGAACGTTGCGGTCTAAAGGCACGACGATCGTCATGGTGGAGCACCTGATGCGGGCCGTGAGCGGCCTCGCGGACCGCGTCATTGTGCTCAACCAAGGTGCCAAGATCGCCGACGGGCGACCCGCGGACGTCCTCAGGGATCCGCGGGTGGTCGAGGCGTACTTGGGGGCGGCCGCCGATGCTTGAGGTGCAGCACGTCCACGCAGGCTACGGCTCCCTGCAAGTCTTGCGGGATGTATCGCTGCGGGTGGAAACCGGGGAGCTCGTCGGCATCATCGGCAGCAACGGGGCGGGCAAGAGCACGCTGTTGCGGGCGGTATGCGGCCTCCTGCGCCCGTGGTCGCCCGCGGGCCAGCACCGGATCGCGCTGGACGGAGAGCGCATCGACGGCCTGCCTCCGCACGCCATCGCCCAGCGGGGCGTTGCCGTCGTGCCCGAGGGCGCTAGGGTGTTTCCCCACATGACGGTGCGCGACAACCTATTGGTCGGCTCATACCGCCCGCAGGCGCGCCGCCGGCGGGCCGCATCTTTCGAGCGGGTATACAATCTCTTTCCTCGCCTCAAGGAGCGGGCCGGCCAGGCCGCCGGCACCTTGAGCGGCGGCGAACGGCAGATGTTGGCCATCGGCCGGGCGCTCATGAGCGTGCCGCGCCTTTTGCTTTTGGACGAGCCGTCTCTCGGGATTGCACCGAAGCTCGTGGCCGAGATCGCGGGCGCCATCCGCGCCATCAACCGCGAGGGCGTCACCGTCGTGTTGGTCGAGCAAAACGTGCCGGTGTGCCTGGGCGTCTGCACGCGGGCCTACGTGCTGGAGGGTGGGCGCGTCGTGCGGGAGGGGAGCGGGCCGGCGCTCCTCGCCGACGACGAGGTCAGGCGGGCGTACCTGGGGCTATAGCGACCCGCGGGAGCAGGCCCGGCTTCTGGCCGCGTCGAAGACTTTCGTAGGCCGGCAGCTCTGCACTTACCCGGCCGGCGGGGGGAGCCGCGGTGGGCGTTCCATCGGACGCGCAAGGAATCGACCAGCAGGCCGCGCCCTTTTTCGATGCCGTTAGGGCCTACCGGGACACGGGCATCGTCCCGTTTCACACCCCGGGCCACAAGCAGGGACGCGGCGCTCCGGCCGCTTGGGCCGCAGCCGTCGGCACCGCCGCCCTTGGCCTGGACGTTTCCGATGTCGTCGCGGCCCCCGAGTGGGACGACAGCTGGACCTCCGTGCTGGCCGCCGCCGAAGGGCTAGCGGCCCGGGCGTTCGGCGCCGACTTTTGCTACTTCCTCGTGAACGGCACCAGCGGCGGCGTGCATGCGATGCTGCTGGCGCAAGCCGCCGGCCGCAAGGTCATCGTAGCCCGCAACAGCCACCGGTCGGTCATCGGCGGGCTCGTCCTCGCGGACGCCATGCCGGTGTACGTGCCGCCCGCGTACGACCCTGCGACGGGCCTTTCGCTGCCGCCGCCCGTCGAGGCTTGGATAAGCGCCATGGAGCAACATCCCGACGCCGCGGCCGTGCTCGTCACGTACCCGACCTACGACGGTGCCGCGCTGGACTTAAAGGCGCTGGCGGACGCCGCCCACGCACGGGGCGTCTGTGTGCTGGTGGACGAGGCCCACGGCCCTCATTTCGGCCTTCACCCGGCCTTGCCGCCCCGGGCCATGGACGCGGGGGCGGACATGAGCGCGCAAAGCCCCCACAAGCTCCTTGGGGCGATGACGCAAGCCTCGTGGCTTTTGGGACGAGCGGGGCGCGTGCGTCCCGAGGCGGTCGCCGCGGTTTTGGGCACGCTCCAGACGACGAGCCCGTCGGCGATCCTGTTGGCCTCCTTGGATGTGGCGCGCCGGCAAGCGGCGTTGGAAGGGGAAGACCTGGTGCGGGCCGCGCTGGCGCGGGCGCAAGCCGTGCGGGCGTTCATCGCGGGACTCCCGGGACTTTTGTGCCTGCCGGAGGATTGCCCGGACCCGGAGGCCGGCGCGAGCGACCCGACGCTGCGCTGGGACCCGACCAAGCTGCGCATCGGCGTTCGCGGCCTGGGCGTCAGCGGGTACGCCGCGGCGCGTGCGTTGCGCGGTCTTGGCGTCCAGGTGGAGCTGGCGGGCCCGGAACACGTGCTGGCGCTCATCACGCTGGGAGACACGGACGAGACGGTGGACGCCCTCTGCCGGGGTCTTGAACACCTGGCGCGCGGGGCGCATGGTTCCCGCGGCGGGGAGATAGCCGGGGCCACCGCCCGGGGCCCGCGGCCCGGGGTGTCCTTGCCGCCGCCGGCAGGCCGGCAGCGTCTGCGCCCCCGAGAGGCGGCGCTAGCGCCGGTGCGCCTGGTGCCGCTGGGGGGCGCCGCCGGGTGCGTGGCGGCTGACGTCGTCTGTCCGTACCCACCGGGCATCCCGGTGCTGTGCCCCGGCGAAGAGGTCTCCCAAGAGGCCGTGGCGTATTTGCAGGACATCCTAAAGCAGGGCGGGGAAGTGCGGGGACTGGCGTGGGCGAGCGACGGGCCCCGGGTGCTGGTGGCCGTCGGGGCCGGGAGGTGAACGGGCCGTGATCGCGCGTGAGGAGATCGTCGACAACCTGGAGCAGCTGTTGGACGTTTTGCCGCCCGACATCCGCGACGTCTTGATCGGCATGGACAATTTGTCGGACCTCCTCGAGATCGTCCTGGACCTGGGGCGCAGGCCGGAGGCGCGCTTTCCCGATGGTTTCGTGTACTTGAGCGAAGAGTCCGTCACGCGGGACGACATCGACTACGTCGTGCGCCGCGTCGGCGAGTTCGGCGACGACAACCGGGCCGGTATCGAGCGGACATTGCACCGGATATCGGCCATCCGCAACCGCAAGGGCACCATCATCGGCCTTACGTGCCGCATCGGGCGGGCCGTCTTTGGCACCATTGACATCATCCGTGACGTCATCGAGGGCGGGCGCAGCGTCCTGCTTCTCGGCCGGCCGGGCGTCGGCAAGACGACCATGTTGCGGGAAACCGCCCGGGTGCTCGCGGATGAGCTCAACAAGCGAGTCGTCATCGTGGACACCTCCAACGAAATCGCCGGCGACGGCGACGTGCCCCACCCGGCCATCGGCCACGCCCGGCGCATGCAGGTGCCCCGCTCGACCCGGCAGGCGGACGTGATGATCGAGGCCGTCGAAAACCACATGCCCGAAGTCATCGTCATCGATGAAATCGGAACCGAGGCCGAAGCCCAGGCCGCCCGCACCATCGCGGAGCGGGGCGTGCAGCTGGTCGCGACCGCCCACGGCAACACCCTGGAAAACCTCGTGCTCAACCCGACCTTGTCGGACCTGATCGGCGGCATCCAGGCGGTTACCTTGGGCGATGAAGAAGCTCGCAAGCGGGGAACGCAAAAGACGGTGCTCGAGCGCAAGGCGCCGCCCACGTTTCCGGTGCTCGTCGAAATCCAGGATCGCGACCGGCTCGCCGTGCACCACGATGTGGCCAGTACCGTCGACCGGCTGCTGCGGGGTCTCGAGCCGCGCCCGGAAATCCGCCAACGCACCGCGAGCGGCGGCATCGACATCCGGCCGGCGCCCGAGCCCGAGCCGGCGGCCCCGGCGCCGGTCATCGCCGAGGCGGCGTCGTCGAACGGGTCCCGGCTGCGCCCGCCGGCGGCGGGCGTCATCCGCATCTACCCGTACGCCGTCAGCCGCAACCGCCTGGAACGGGCCATCGCCGACACCGGCGCGCCGGTGCGGGTGACCGACGACGCCCACCAGGCTCACCTCGTGTTGACGCTGAAGGGCCAGTACCGCAAGATGCCGAAAAAGCTGCGGGAGGTAGAACGGAGCGGCGTTCCCATCCACGTCATCCGCAGCAACACGCTGGCCCAGATTCAGGCCTTCCTGGAAAGTCTGGTGCAGGGCGACGAGGAGGAAACGGAAGCCATCATCGAGGCCGAGGCGGCCATCCAGCAAGTCCGGCGGGAGAGGCATCCGGTGGAGCTTGCGCCCCGGCGCCCCTACCTGCGGCGGCTGCAGCACGAGCTCATCGAGCGGGCACAACTCAAGTCGATCAGCGTGGGCGAGGAGCCCCACCGGCGGGTGCGAGTCCTGCCGGTGCGCATCGACGACGGACGCCTCGACGTCGACGGCCGCTAACGAACATGTCCGATACCCGACGTGGTTTCTTCATCACGCTCGAAGGCGCCGACGGCTGCGGCAAAAGCACGCAGGCGCGGCTGTTGGCCGAATGGCTGCGCTCGCGCGGCCTTGATGTGGTGCACACCTTCGAACCCGGCGGGACCGCCCTTGGCCGGGAGCTGCGCCGCTTGCTGCTGGGCGATGGCGCGGAGGTGGCGCCCGCTGCGGAGCTGCTCCTCATGGCCGCTGACCGGGCGCAGCACGTGGCCGAGGTCATCCGCCCGGCGCTTGGCCGGGGCGCGGTGGTCGTCTCCGAGCGCTACGTGGACTCGAGCATCGTGTATCAAGGTGCCGGTCTTGGGATTCCCGAGCCGGACATCCGTGCCGTCAATGCCGTCGCGACGGAGGGGCTCATGCCCGACGTGACGATTTTTCTCGACCTTGACCCGGCCCACGCGTTCGCCAAGGAAGCCGGCGGTCCGGACCGGATCGAAGGGCGAGGCCTCGCTTTCCAGCGGGAGGTGTGGGCCGGCTACCACCGCCTCCTCGCCCAGGAGCCCGGCCGCATCGTCCGGGTTCCTGTCGCGGGTCGAACCCTCGAGGACGTGCACGCGGAGGTGCGGCAGGTGGTCGCAGCAAGGATGGAGGCGGCTTCATGAAGGTCGGGCGCCGGCGGGCGGAAGCCGGCAGCGGCCGCCTTGCCCAAAGCCGCGGGGGCGCGTGGCGGGGCCAGACCCGGGCCGCCGTCTTCCAGGACGAGCTGCGCCTGCGCCAGGCCGAGCACGAGGCGACGGCGGAGCGTTCCATCGCCGACGTGGACGCGGCGGCGGCCAAGCTGAAAGCGGAACTCACCCTGGAGGCCCTGAGGGAATACAAGGAAGCGCTCCGGGAAGCCGTCAGCAGAGCCTTGGCCCAGACGTACGCGGTGCAGACGGAAACCGGATTTGCCCGGGGCGGCAAGCGCCGCCTGCTTTACGTCGTGCGCACCATCGACGCGAAGCTCGAAGAGCTCACCCGCCTTTTGCTCGCCCGCGAGCGGGACAATCTCGCCCTCATCGCCCGGCTGGATGAGATCCGGGGCCTGCTGCTGGACCTGTATCAGTAGACGCGTTATAGTGAACTCAGAAACCGAGCAGAAGGTTGACGGCCGTGAACTGGGAAGATGTAGCGGGCCAGGCCGCCGCGGTAAACGTGCTCCGGGGGACGCTGGCCACCGGTCGCGTGGCCCACGCGTACCTGTTCACCGGTCCCCGGGGCGTGGGCAAGACGACCGCGGCGCTGGTGTTTGCCGCGGGCCTGCTGTGCGCAAGCCCCGAAGTGCACCATCGGCCGTGCGGGCGGTGTGATGCGTGCCGAGACATGGCCGCGGCGCGCCATCCTGACCTTCACCGGGTGGAGCCCGACGGGGAATCGATCCGCATCGAGCAAGTGCGGCACCTGCAGCGCCAGGCGGCCCTGCGGCCGGCGGCCGGCCCGCGCCAGCTGTTTCTCATCGAGCCCGCGGACGCTCTCGGCGAGGCGGCGCAAAACGCGCTGCTGAAAGTGCTGGAGGAGCCGCCGGGCAGCACGGTGTTCGTGCTGATTGCCCACCAGACGACGCCGCTTTTGCCCACGGTCGTTTCCCGATGCGTTCCGGTGCGCTTCGGCCGGCTGCCCCGGGATGTGGCGGCGGCGATTTTGCGGGAGCGGTTTCAGTACGGCCAAGCGGCCGAACCGGGGGCCGCCCTGGGGGATGGCAGCATCTGGCAGGCTACCCGGTGGACGCCCGATGCCCTGCAGGAGCGGCGCGCCAAGGCGGTTGCCTTGTGGGACGCGTTGGCCGCGGGCGGGCCGCCCGCGGCGGTCGAGCAGGCGCAGGCGTGGCACGAGCGCCGGGATGAACTTTTGGAGACGCTGGAGCTGCTCCAGCTGTGGCTGCGAGACCTCCTGGTCTGCCGGCAGGCAGCCGGAGCCGCCGGGCTAGGACTCGGGCTCGTCAATGTGGATCAGACGGACGAGCTGACGCAGCGGGCTCAGCGGACGCCGGAGGGAGCGGTGCTGCGGGCGCTCGAGGCGATTTTGGCCTTCCGGCGCCAGGTGCAGCAAAACGTGAACCTGCGCACGGCGGCGGACGTGCTGTTCTTGGACTTGGCGGCCGCCCTAGGTGCGCAGAAAGGGTGACCTCCGCGATGGAGGAAATGATTCGCATCGTCGGCGTGCGCTTTAAGCGCGCCGGGAAGATATACTACTTCACTCCGGGCGACCTGCCCGTGGCCGTCGGCGACGAGGTGCTCGTGGAAACGGCCAGCGGCGTGGAGTGCGGCCAGGTGGTCATACCGGCCAAAGACGTGCCCATCAGCGACGTGGTGCAGCCGGTTCGCAAAGTGCTGCGGCACATGGAGCCGGCCGACCGGGAGCAGCTTTTGGCCAACCGCTCCAGCGAAAGGGACGCGCAGACTTTTGCCGCGGAACGCATCGCCGCTCGCGGCCTCCCCATGAAGCTCGTCGGGGCGGAATACACCTTCGATCGCAGCCGCTTGACGTTTTTCTTCGTCGCGGAAGACCGGGTGGACTTTCGCGAACTCGTCAAGGACTTGGCCAGCCGCTTCGGCGTCCGCATCGAGCTGCGGCAGATCGGCGTGCGGGACCAGGCCAAGGACGTGGGCGGCATCGGCCTGTGCGGCCGGGAGCTGTGCTGCACGACGTGGCTCGGCGAGTTTGCCCCGGTTTCGATTCGCATGGCCAAGGAACAGGAGCTGTCGCTCAACCCGTCCAAACTCACGGGCCAGTGCGGGCGGCTCAAGTGCTGCCTGAAGTATGAGGCGGACACGTACCGGCGCATCCGCGAGCTTTTGCCCGAACTGGGCGCGATGGTGCGCACGGCCAGCGGGACCGGCCAAGTCAGCGAGGTGCTGGTCGCCCGGGAGAGCGTCGTGGTAAACCTGGGCGAAGGCCGCCGGACGCTGGTGTCCCTTGCACAGCTCGAGTCGGGCGAAGCGGTCGTGCTGACGGGCAAGCGCTCCGCCGCGGGGCTGGCTGTGTCCGCGGCCAGCGGCGCCGACGACGTCATGGAGCCGCAGGTGGCCGGCATCGCGGTCGCCCTGGAAACGGAAAGCCTCGACGGGGAGGACGCCGGAGGGCCCCCGGAGGAAGAGCCGGCTCGGCAGCCGGAGGCGCCCGGCGCCGCGGACAAGCCCCGCAAAGCCCGCCGCCGCAGGCCGCGCCGGCGCCGCCCGCAGCGGCGCGAGCCCCGGGTGGGGGAGGAAGCGGGCTAAGTGGCGCCGCCGCGCTCCGGGCAGCTGTACGTTTGCGGGACGCCCATCGGCAATCTCGAGGACATCACCTTGCGAGCCTTGCGGGTCCTGCGGGAGGCCTCCTTGATCGCGGCCGAAGACACCCGCCACACCCGCAAACTGCTGGCCCACTACGGGATTTGCACGCCGCTCGTAAGCCTGCATGAGCACAACGAGGCACAGCGCGCGCCCGAGATCGTCGCCCGCCTCCGGGCCGGCGAGTCGGTGGCCGTCGTGTCGGACGCGGGTATGCCTGGAATCCACGACCCCGGCTGGCGGCTTGTGCGCGCGGCCGTGGACGCGGGAGTTCCCGTCACGGTCATCCCCGGGCCGACCGCGGTTGCGACGGCGCTGGCGGGTGCCGGCATGCCCGCGGATCGGTTTGTCTTCGAAGGTTTCCTCCCGCGCCAGCCAAGCCGCCGCCGGGCGCACCTTGCGTCGCTGGCGGACGACCCCCGCACGCTCGTCTTTTACGAGGCGCCGCACCGGCTGCGGGCGATGCTCACCGACCTTCTGCTCGTCCTCGGTGACCGCCCGGCGTGCATTGCGCGAGAGTTGACGAAGCTGCACGAGGAATGGCAGCGGGGTACGCTCGGGGAGCTTGTGCGCCTCTTTGAGCAGCGGGCCCCGCAGGGGGAGTTTGTCGTGGTCGTGGCGGGTGCTTCGGAGGCCAAAGACGCGCAGGCGGCGCCTGTAGCGGACGCGGCGGACGACGACGCGCTGCGGACCCGGTTAATCGCCCACATGGAAGCCGGTGCAGACAAAAAGACCGCCGTGCGCGCCGTCGCCGCGGAACTCGGCGTGCCGCGGCGCGTCGTCTACAAGGCGGCGATGGCCGTACCTGCCCGGGACGAGGCCAGCCCGCAAGGCGCGGGCGTCCAAGACGACCCGGACGGGGACTAGGCGGTCGTCTCCAGCGACAGGTGCTGCATTTCCTTGAGGCAGCTGATGCAAATATTCTTTTCTCGGAAGTGCCGGATGTTGCTCGCGTTGCCGCAGAAGATGCAGGCAGGCTCGTACTTCTTAAGAATGATCATTTCCCCGTCGACATAGATCTCGAGCGCGTCCTTCTGCTCGATCTGCAATGTCCGGCGCAGCTCGATGGGAATGACGACCCGGCCCAGCTCGTCGACCTTCCGTACAATGCCGGTGGACTTCACGGCTCGGCACCTCCCCGGCGCTTTGGCAGGCGTTGGTACTCAAGTACAGAGTACTAAGATTTCCAGCATAAGTCAATGAAACCACTGGCCACACGTATCGCCGCCCGGCGCCGTCTCGGCGGCTGGCCAGCGAATCTTCGCCGCGCCGGCAACGGAGCGTGCCGTCTCGCGGTTTCTTGGCATCTCCCGCGTTGCGGAACGGTTGCCCGCCGAGGCGCAGCCCGCGGGGTGCTGGGCGGCGCGTCTGTTGCGGTCAGCGCTGGATGAGCCGGTACAGCACGGCGGCGATACCCGCAGCGACCAGCGGCCCAGCGGGGATACCCCGCAGGAACTGCACGCCGACGACCGACCCGACGATAAGCCCCACGAGCACCTCCGGGTGCACCCGCAGCATGGAGACTCCCCGGGCTGCCAGGTGCGCCGCGAGGGCGCCGACCGCCACCGCGATCAAACCCGCGGGTTTAACGAGGCTGGACATCGTCTCGGCGAGTCCGAGCCGTTCGGTCGCAAAGGGCAAAAGCAGGCCAAGGAGCAGGAAGACGACGCCGAGATCGACGCCGTGATCCTCCAAGAAACCGAAGACGTCCCTGTAGCCGATCGCCTGCAGCACCAACATAACCGCCGCTGACACGGAGACGAGCTCATTGCTGCCGAGCAGGCCCGCCACGAGGATCAGCAGGAGAACGAAAGTGCCCTCGCCCATCTGCGCAGCCCGCCTCCTTGCAGAATCTGTATGCCGCTGCGGCGAAGGCCTTGCGGCCCGAACATTCGTTGTGTAGAATCTCGATTGTGCGGCGCCAACCGGCGGTTCCCGCGAAACCGCGACCTGGGCCGGCAAGCACCATGAACGCCTACATCTTATCCGCCGCCAAAGCCTACCGCCGACATCTCCAGTACCGGGCCGCGCACGTGGTCAACAACGTGGCCAGCGCAATCTTCGGATTCATGTACATCGCCATCTGGCAGGCGGCTACCGGCGGGACCGCCGCCACAGGGGACTACGAGGCAACGAACATGGCCCGCTGGGTCGCCTTTAACCAGGCGATGCTGTGGGCGGCGGTGTTTCTCACCAACGGGCTCGGGATTCCCGAGACCGTGCGGAGCGGATCCGTCGGCGTCGACATGCTGCGCCCGGTGGACTACCACCTGTTCGTGATGACGCGGGAACTTGGGACGATCGGGTACAACATCCTGTACCGCTGCCTGCCGCTGGCCGTCGTTTTTGGGCTCGTGGTGGGCGTGCAGGTGCCGGAGCAGCTCGTCACCTACCCATTGCTCCTGGCCGCAATCGCCCTCGCTATCTACAACGGCCTGTGCCTGCGGTACCTGATCGGCATCAGCTCCTTTTGGACGGTGCAGATCCGCTTTGCGAACCACCTGTACTACACATTGCACACGGCCTTCTCGGGGTTTCTGGTGCCCATCGATCTCTTGCCGCCGCCGTGGGACACCGTGGCCCGCCTCTTGCCCTTCGCACCGCTCCACCATGACCCCGCCCGCCTTTACCTGGAGCTCTCGGGCGCTGAGGCGTTGGCGTGGCCGGCCGGTTGGGCGGTCACCCTGACCGTCCTCTGTCGAGTGCTGACCAACGGGGCCCGCCGCCGGTTGGAGGTGCAGGGCGGATGATCGCCCTCTACCTGCGCAGCGTTCAGGCCGCGCTGCGGGCGAAAATGCAGTACCGGACAGACTTCCTGACGGGCTTAGTCCTGTATGGCGTGTTGTCGGCAACGGACTTCCTCATGGTGGCGGCGATTCTTGCCCGGTTTTCGCGCATCGGCGGGTGGGACGTCTACGAGGTCGGCCTGCTCTACGGCATGGCGAGCATCGCCATGGGATTGTACCGCACGTTCGGGGCGGAGTTGCACGCGTTTGAACGGTATTTGGTGTACGGCGAGTTCGACGCCTTGCTCTTGCGCCCGTGGCCGACGCTCTTGACGCTGCTAGGCCGCAGCGTCGAACCGGAGCGCCTGGGGGCCGTGCTTCAAGGCGCCGTCATCCTGGCCGTCGCCGGGCACCGGCTGGTGGAAACGGGGGCGCTGAGCCCGTTGGGGCTTGCATATGTGGCCGCCGGCAGCCTGCTGGGCACGCTGGTGCCCCTCAGTCTCTCGCTGATCACGGCGGCGGCGGGGTTTTGGGTTGTGCGCATCGGCGACTTGCAGACGTTTACCATGTACGCACCGGTGACCGCCAGCCACTACCCGCTGACCGTCTACCCCCGTTGGCTACGGACGCTTCTGACCAGCGCGCTGCCGGTCGGTTTCATCAACTTCGTGCCCGTCCAGTACCTGCTCGGGAAGGGCGGCGGCGCCTGGGCGCTGTGGGTTTCACCCCTGGTGGTGGTGGGCTTCGCGCTGCTGGCCTACGGCTTTTGGCGGTTGGGAGAGAGGCACTACCAGAGCACCGGCACATGACGGGGGCGCAGGAGCCGGCTGCGGCACCAGGAGCGTCCCGGGAGGCGGCGAGTGTGGGAGCCATCGTCGAAGCGATTCACCTGTCAAAAGTGTTCCGAGTGGCCAAGGATCGCCCCGGAGTCCTGGGCGCGCTGCGGGGGCTTGTCTCGCGCGAGGGGCGGGACATCACAGCCGTTGACGACATCTCCTTTGCCATCGACACCGGCGAATTCGTCGGGTATTTGGGCCCCAACGGCGCGGGGAAGTCGACGACCATCAAGATGCTCGCAGGGATCCTGCACCCGACCCGGGGCGAGGTGCGCGTCGAAGGGAAAAGCCCACAGCGCCAGCGGCGCGAGGTGGTGCGCCGGCTGGGCGTCGTGTTTGGCCAGCGGACGCAGGCGTGGTGGGACTTGCCGGTCCGGGATACGCTGGAGCTGCTCGCGGCCATGTACGGGGTGAAACCGAAGGAGTACCGGGCGAGCCTGAAACGGTTTGACGAGCTGCTCGAGATCGGTGCGTTCCTGGACGTTCCCGTGCGCAAGCTCTCCCTTGGCCAGCGCATGCGGGCGGACCTCGCCGCGGCGTGGCTGCACCGGCCGCCGGTCGTTTTCCTCGATGAGCCCACCGTCGGCCTGGACGCAGTGGCCAAGCGGCGCGTCCGGGAATTCCTCAAGGAGGTCAACCGGCAGGAAGGCACGACGATCCTGCTGACGACCCACGACATGGACGATATTGAAGTGCTCTGCTCCCGGGTGATGGTCATCAATCACGGCCGGCTCGTCTACGACGGCGACTTGACGGGGCTTCGCCGGGCCGTGGGCGCGCCTTCGGAGCTGCGGGTGGAGTTCGCCGCCCCTGTCGGCGAGCCGCCGAGCGGGCCTTGGACGCTCGTGGCCCAGGAGGGGGCCGCCGTTACCGTTGCCTTTGACCGGTCAACGGTGACGGCGGCGGAGGTCATCAGCCGGCTGAGCCGGTGCGGGGATATCCGGGACGTGTACATGGCGGAGCCGGATATCGAGCGGGTCATTGAGGCGTTGTATCGTCAGGAGGGTCCGGGCTCGCACCACGCCGGACAGTCCCGGCCGCCTGTTGACAGGCGCAGGGCGCTTGGCTAGAATTGAAGGCAATTGAACCGGACAAGTGCGAGGACAGGGAGGAGTAGGCGGAAAGCCGCCGACCCCAGAGAGCCGGGTCAGGTGAAAGCCGGCGTCGGAGGTTCCGCTGAAGATGGCCCTCGAGCAGCCCGCCCAACGCGGCGTGCGCGCCGCCAGTAGGCGAGGCCGGGAGGCTGCATGAGCGTGCAGCCGGAGCGCCCGTTACAGCGCTAGGGTATGGACCGGGTTTATCCGGGAGTACCTGCCGAGGGCGACCGCCGTGAGGCGTCGCCGAAACCGGGGTGGTACCGCGAAAGGCCCCTTTTCGCCCCCGCCGGCCCATGAGGCCGCGGGGGCGTTTTCTTTTTGCACCGGGCGATGCGCCAAGAGACGAGGGAGGGGACCTGCACGATGGCTCGGCAGAGCTTCTACATCACGACGCCGATCTACTATCCCAACAACAAGCTGCACGTGGGCCATACGTACACGACGGTGGCCGCAGACGCCTTGGCCCGATACCACCGGCTTAAGGGCCATGATACGTGGTTTTTGACGGGCACCGACGAGCACGGGCTCAACGTCGAGCGGGCGGCCCGCCAAGCGGGCAAGGCGCCCATCGACTACGTCAACCCCATCGTCGACTGGATCAAGGAGCTTTGGAAGACGCTGGATATCAGCTACGACGACTTCATCCGCACCACCGAGGAACGGCACAAGAAGCGGGTGCAGGACATCTTCCAGAAGCTGTACGACCAGGGCGACATTTACAAGGGCGTGTACCGGGGACTGTATTGCGCCAACTGCGAGGCGTTCTACACCGAGAGCGAGCTCAAGGACGGCAACATTTGCCCGGTCCACGAGCGGCCGGTGGAATGGGTGGAGGAGGAGAGCTACTTCTTCCGCCTGTCCAAGTACGGCGAGCCGTTGCTGGAGCACATCCGGAAAAACCCGGGGTTCGTGCAGCCCGAGTCCCGGCGCAACGAAGTCGTGCGTTTCATCGAGCGGGGGCTTGAGGATCTGTCGGTGTCCCGCACGTCGTTTAAGTGGGGCATCCCGGTGCCCTTTGACCCGGGCCACGTAATCTACGTGTGGGTGGACGCGCTGTCCAACTACGTCACCGCTCTGGGATACCCCGACGGCGAGCTGTACAAGCGCTTCTGGCCGGCCAGCGTGCACCTGATCGGCAAGGACATCCTGCGTTTCCATGCCATCATCTGGCCGGCAATCCTGATGGCCTTGGGCGCGCCGCTGCCTGAGAGCGTGTACGGCCACGGGTGGCTCCTCATCGACGGCGGCAAGATGAGCAAGTCCCGGGCGGGCGGGCAAGTCATCGACCCGACGCAGCTGGTGGCCAAGTACGGCGTGGACCCGGTCCGCTACTTCCTGCTGCGGGAAGTGCCCTTTGGCGCCGACGGCAGCTACTCGGAGGAAGCCCTGGTGCGGCGCATCAACGCGGACCTCGCCAACGACCTGGGCAACCTGGTCTGGCGGACCGTATCCATGATTGAACGATTCGCGGGCGGCCGCATCCCGGCGCCCGACCCGGCGGAGGACGACGGCATCTTGCGGGAAACGGCAAGCCGGGTCTTTGCCGAGGTCGAGGAGGCGCTCGAGCGCCTGGAGCTCGACCGGGCGCTGCAGGTGGCGTGGGACTTGCCCAAGCGGGTCAACAAGTACATCGACGAGCAGGCTCCGTGGGAGCTCAACCGCCAGGGGCGGGAGGGCAAGCTGCGCACGGTGCTGTACAACGCCGCCGAAGCCATCCGCCTGTGCGGCGTGCTGATCAGCCCGTTCCTCGTGCAGACGCCGGCGCGGCTATGGCGACAGCTGGGTTGGGACGCAGCCGCAAAGCTTGCCTGGGACGAGGCCAAGGCGTGGGGGCAGCTGCCCGCGGGCTTGGCCGTGCAAAAGGGCGAGCCCCTTTTCCCGCGGCTAGACATCGATGAGGTGCTCGGCGCGGGAGCTCAGGCTGACCCGGCCGGTGCGCCGGGGGGCGGCGGAGGGGCGGCGGCGCAAGGCGCGGCCCCTGGCGGCGCTGCCGCAACCCGGGAAACCCAGGCCACGACGGTCTCCGCCAAAGACCGGGCACCGGCCGCGCAGCCGAGCGATTCGCCGTTTCCGCCGGTGGCCGCCGAGATCGACATCGAGACGTTTCAAAAGGTGGACTTGCGGGTCGCCAAAGTGCTCGCGGCCGAACGCATCGCCGGCGCGGACAAGCTGCTCAAGCTGCAGCTTGACCTCGGCTTTGAGCAGCGCCAGGTGGTCGCGGGGATCGCGCTGCATTTCAAGCCGGAGGAGCTCGTAGGGCGGCATGTCATCGTCGTGGCCAACCTCAAGCCGGCCAAGCTTCGCGGCGAGATATCCCGGGGGATGATTTTGGCCGCGACCGGTCCCGACGGCAAGCTGGGCCTTTTGACCACCGACGATGCCATCGCGCCCGGCAGCAAGGCGAAATGAGCAAGGCAGCGTTTGAGCCGCTGGGATTAAGCCCGCTGGTGGACAGCCACGCGCACTTGGACCACGAGCAGTTTGCCGGCGACGTGGACGAGGTCATCCGGCGGGCCCAAGCCGCCGGCGTGCGCGTAATCGTCACCATCGGCTCGGACCTCGCCTCGTCGGAGGCCGCGGTGCGCCTGGCGGAGACGTACCCTTGCGTCTACGCCACCGTCGGGGTTCATCCCCATGACGCCACGCAGCTCGACGACTCGGCCTACGCGCGGCTGCGGGAGCTGGCTCGGCACCCGCGGGTCGTAGCCATCGGCGAAATCGGGCTCGACTACTACTACGACCACTCTCCCCGGCCAGTGCAGCGGCAAGCCTTTATCCGCCAGCTGGCACTGGCCCGGGAGGCCGGGCTTCCCTTTGTGGTCCACAACCGCGACGCGGACGACGATACGATGGCGGTGCTGCGGGACTGGGCAGCCGGCCTGTCCGGGCTGATGCATTCGTTCGCAGGCAGTGCCGCGATGCTCGAGGAATGCCTGGCGATGGGGCATTACGTGTCGACCGGCGGCATGGTGACTTTCCGCAACGCGGACAACATCCGCGCCGTCATTGCCCACGTGCCGCCGGATCGCCTGCTCATCGAAACCGACGCTCCGTATTTGACGCCCGTGCCCCTGCGGGGGCGCCGCAACGAGCCGGCGTACGTGCAGTACGTGGCGCAGTTCCTTGCCGGCTTGCGCGGGGTGGACCCGCTGCAGCTGGCGGCGGCGACTACCGCCAACGCGTGCCGGTTCTTTCGCCTGCCGCCGCTTGACGCCTTGGCGTAAGCGGGCGGAGTGCACAAGCCGTCAACGGGTGAAGGCCGCGGCACGGGCCGCGGCCTTCGCCCGCGAAAATGCGAGAGAGGCCGATAAGCGGCCTGCGGGTGTTGACAAGCTGTCTAGCAGCCTGCAGCGAGCGCTGGCATCACGTGACGCCGGCGCAGGCTGCTCAACTCCGGAGAGTTTGAGTCAAGACCGGCAGGCATTATCGACCTCTCTGGGCGTATTGTGCGCGGCGGCGATAGGGTTATGCGTCCGTGCTGCCTGGAAACCTTTGGCGCCGCCAGCGCCCCTTGCCTGTGGCCCGGCAGGCGGTGCGGGGCGAGCCGCCTGCCCGGCGCGGGCGGAGGCGAACAATATACAGTATTATGGGGCGCAACATCCGGACTGGCGTTGACACCCCGTCCGTGCTCTGCTACAAAGGGAAAGGCGGCGAGCGGCCTTTTCCCGGCCGCTGCCTGTCCGCCGCACTACCCGACTGCGAGGTGCTGTTGGCAATGCCCGGGTTGGCCGTCGTGGGCGCTCAATGGGGCGATGAAGGCAAGGGGAAGATCGTCGATTACCTGGCGGCGCAGGCGGATGTCGTCGTGCGCTACGCGGGCGGCAACAACGCAGGCCACACGGTGGTGGCCTGCGGGCAAACGGTCAAGCTGCACCTGATCCCCTCGGGAATTCTGTACCCGGAGGCTACCTGCGTCATCGGAAACGGCGCAGTCATTGATCCGGAGGTGCTCGTCCAAGAGCTCGACGCGCTGCGGGCCCGCGGGTTTCAGACGGCGCGGCTTTTCATCTCAGACCGCGCGCACCTGATCATGCCGTACCACAGGGACCAGGACCGGCTCGAGGAGGAGGCCCGCGGCGCCTACAAGCTGGGTACCACCGGGCGCGGCGTCGGTCCGGCCTATGCCGACAAAGTGGCCCGTGAAGGCATCCGGTGCGCCGACCTGCTGGACGAGGCGTGGCTCGAGCAGCGGCTGCAGGCGGTTGTTCCCCGCAAGTCGCTGCTGCTTCAGAAGCTCTACGGTCATCGGGGCTACACGGTGGCCGAGATGATGGAGTATTGCCGCCGGTTTGCCCCGCAGCTCCTCCCGCTCCTGGCCGACACGGGCGAACTCGTTCAGGAAGCGCTGGCCCAGGGGCGGCGGGTGCTCTACGAAGGCGCGCAAGGGACGCTGCTCGACGTCGACCACGGGACGTACCCTTACGTGACCGGATCGTCGCCGGCCGCCGGCGGCGTCTACCCGGGGGTAGGCGTGGGGCCCGGCGCGGTCACCCATGTCCTGGGCGTCGCCAAGGCGTATACGACGCGCGTAGGAATGGGTCCGTTTCCGACGGAGCTTACCGACGCCGGCGGCGACTGGCTGCGGGAGCGGGGCGGGGAGTACGGGACCACCACCGGCCGGCCCCGTCGCTGCGGCTGGCTGGATGCCGTCCAGTTGCGCTATGCCGTGCGGGTCAACGGCATCACGCAGCTGGCCTTGACCAAGCTGGACGTCTTAACCGGCCTGGAGACGGTGCGCGTCGCCGTCGGCTACGAGGTCGACGGCCGGCGGGTTGACCGCGTGCCGGCGCTCCTGCCGGAAATGAGCCGGGTGCAGCCCATCTACGAAGACTTGCCGGGGTGGTCTGAGCCGATCCACGCAGCGGAGCGCTGGGAAGATCTACCCGAGGCCGCCCGCGGCTTTATCGCCCGCATCGAGGAGCTCACCGGCGTGCCGGTTGTTTGCGTGTCGGTGGGGCCCGGCCGTGAGCAGACGCTTGTAAAGGGCTCCATCTCCTGGTAACGTAAAGCTAATGTGAATGCGGTGCCAAGCCGCACTACGACGCCGCATCAAGGAGGTATCACGGATGAAGCGGTGCCCGGCTGTTTTGATGTTGGTCATCGGCGCGATGCTGGCTGTGTCCGGCCTGGCGGCGGCCCAGTCGGCCAGCGACTATTTCCCGCTGGCGGGCGGCAACTGGTGGCGGTACGCCGGCACCGGGATCGAGATGACGTTCGTCGTCGAGGAAACGGCGGATGGTGCCTTCGTCGTCAATACCGTCGTCAACGATTTCGTCATCCAGCGGGAATACTACGTGATCCAAGACGGCGACGTCATCGCGCTGCGCCGCGACTTCCCGCAAGGTTCGTACGAGCTGGATCCGCCGCAGCTGTTCCTCCGGAGTCCGCTGGCACCCGGCCAGCAGTGGGCGTGGTCGGGCGAGGCGGCCGGCCAGCTGGTGGCCATGACGTTTACCGTCTTGGAGCCGGAAGTGCTCGAGATTCCTGTGGGGACGTTTGAGGCAGTGGTCGTCTCCATCGACGGCGAAGCCGACGGGGAAGAGCTGCACACGATGCGCTGGTTCGCTCCGGGCGTCGGGATGCTGCGGGAGCAGGCGCAAGTCGTCCAAGGCGGTCAGGTGTTTCTGCTGGACGTGTTCCTGGTGGACTACCACGTCGAGTGAGCAGGCGGAACGGGCACCGCGGCAGTT
>ERZ777003.896-NODE-896-length-51794-cov-11.864048_pt1 | contig 51794 bp, 41 predicted proteins | sample MGYA00374956_ERZ777003 | MGnify/ENA primary metagenome ERZ777003 (study PRJEB29302, sample SAMN06268252) | bioreactor metagenome | isolation source: Joint BioEnergy Institute, California, USA | place: USA:Joint BioEnergy Institute, California, USA | collected...
ACCTCCACCGTCGGCTGCCAGCTCTGCGCCGCGTCTATCTCAAACGTCTGCACAACCGGCTTGCCCTCCAGCCGATCCAGCTCCTGCCGCGCCGCGTCAATCGCCTGCTGGATGGCGTTGGCTTCATCCAGCATCTGCCGCCGCATCGCGTCGGCCTTGGCCTGCTCAAGCTCGCCGATCAGCGTGCGCTGGATGCGGGTCAGCTCCTGCCGGTAGACCTGCTCGGCTTTGCGCTGGTCCTGCTCAGCCCGCGCCAGCGCCTTACGCGCCGCCGGATGGCGAATCGCCTGCCCGTCCTGCGCCAGCGCCATGCCTGCCAGCAGCGCCACGATCACGATTGATGCCAGCCTCATATCTGCCTCCTGTCTGTCTGTCAGTCCCCCTCACTCACGATCCAATCGATTACTGTCGCGTTGGTGATCCTTGCGCCACGGCCTGCCTGGGCGGCGCACACGCACCGCCTCGATGCCCTGGGGGCGCACCAGCCACAGCGGCCCGACCTTTTACGCCCGCAGCCGCCCCGTCCTGATCAGCGCCTGCACCCGCCGGGGCGTCACCCCAAGCTCATCCGCAACCTGATTGACCGTCATCACCGCGCCTATGGCGCGTCAGCTATATCGACAACGGACCAGCAATGGTAAGCAATTTGCCCATCTTGGGTGTGGACTAACTAACCCGATGCCGACACAGTTAACGCAGCTGCCAGCGACGGGAAGGGGGGGTGGCAGTAATTTGCGGCGGTGCGAAGCACTGCGTTTCCTCCGAAGCGGGCCCGTCGCAGAAAAATCCTAACTTTTTCTTGACATTCGGCGCAAGTAAGGTATATGGTAGGGTGAACTCCGCCGGCCGGCGGGCGTGCGCCGGGGTGGGGGGCGTCATGTCTTGTCAGGGGAGGTCGCCCATGTCTGAGCCCACCGCGATCGTCGGGTCGATGCAACAGAATGCAACAGAATGCAACATCCAAAAAAAAGTGAATGCCGATGGCTGCGTCCTGGGACTGTCCGACGTTCAGCAGCGGGTGCTGGAGCTTCTGCTGCAGGGATGCAGCGACGCCGAGGCTGCCCGGCAGACGGGCGTGAATCGCGTAACTATTTATCGATGGAGACTTTATGACGCGAACTTCCGCGGTGAACTCTCCCGCCAGAGGCGGCAGTTGTGGCTGCAGTCCCAGCAACGCGTGCGCGCGTTGATCCCGCCGGCCTTGGAAGCGATCGAAGAGTTTCTCACCAGCCCGGATCCACGGTTGCGGTTCCGTGCGGCGTCGCTGCTGCTGCGGTATGTCGGTTCGCGACAGCTGGCGCCGCTGTCGAAGCGATGTGAGCGGTCGCTGGAGAGCGATGAGATCATCGATGCCGTCGATTGCAGCGAGCTCGACGCCGCGGAATTGGGCGATCCGATCCGCCCGATGTCAGACCAGTGCCGCGAGCTGGTGGCCACGTTCATGCAGGGAAAGTCGCCGAGGATGGGGAACCGAGGATGAACATAGGTGGAGTGGGATTTGGGGCGAGTGCGGATTTCGGATTGCGGATTTGATGCTTGATCACTGGTCACTGGTCACTCGCCGCAACTTGACGCAATGGCATCGACGGCGGACGGAGTGACTGCCAACCGTCAACCGCCAGCGATCCTGCAGGCTGCCGACCGCAGACCGCACCCTGATCACCTCACCTTGTCGTCCCGCCACCGCCGCCTGCTACCCGCTGCCTGCCGCCTGCTGCCTGCCGCCTGTTGGCCCAGACGGATTGACGAACGGCCGAAAAACTGCATATTGTCTCGCCCCAAGACGGCCCCGTCGTCTAGTGGCCTAGGACACCGCCCTTTCACGGCGGCGACACGGGTTCGAATCCCGTCGGGGTCAGTCTCGAATCACCCCCAAGCCATCCGGCTTGGGGGTGTTTTGTTGCGCGGGGCGGCTGCACGCTGCGCAATCGCCCTTGGAATGTACGGGCACATGGCAATGTGCCCCCGTGGTGGTGGGTGCGGGCCAGCGCAACACCCCGGCCTGGGCGGATTGCCATCCCCGCTCCTACAAGCGCAGGGCACGCTATCGCGCCGCGACGCCTGGAGCCGAGGTGGGTAGAAGGGGGCGGATCCCGTCGTGAAAACCAGGGTAATGTCAGGAGGCGCGGGCTATTCGTCGGGGTCGAGGACTTCGAGGTGGCGGACTTCCAGTTCCATGCCGGTGAGCATGCGGTCAGCGGGCGTGCCGCAGACGCTGCATCGCAGGCGGGGCGGGTCGGCAGCCGGGCGGGATTGGTTGCAGTGGGGACAATAAACCGTGACGCCGATCGTCTCTATCTCCAGAGTCGCGCCCTCGAAGCGCGTTTGGCGTGTAGCGACCTGCCAGGCTGTCTGCATGGCGTCGGGGACGACGGCTGACAGTTCGCCGACGGCGATCCCGACGCGGCTGACGCGCACGGGGCCTTCACTCGCGAGGCGCTGCTCGAGCAGTTCGATCAGGCTTTGCGCGATGGACAGCTCGTGCATGAGGTCGACCGGCTGAGGGCCAGCGGGTTCATCGGCAGGCGTGATGACATCGACCGGCCGGGCGGGCAATTTGCCCTGCGGATCGGTATTATACGGGAATGGCGGAACGGTTGATGCACGGGCCTTACCTCGAGATTCAGACCAGCGACGGAATCGATCAGCTCACCATAGGGGACAAGCCGATCACCATCGGCCGGCATACCGACAACAAGCTCGTCCTGGCGGATCCGAAGGCCAGCCGATTCCATGCCGTGATTGAGGCGACGGCGGGCGGATTTCGCGTGCGCGATCTCAAGAGCAGCAATGGCACGTTCGTTAACGGCAAGCGCGTGCAGGAGGCGATGCTCTCAGCCGGGGATGTGATCCACATCGGCTCGACACGGATTGTGCTGCTGGACCCCTCGGCTGACCCGCTGCCAGCCGTCGAAGAGATCGAACAGCTCAGCGAAGCCGACATCGTCGAGGACGAGCCGGTGGATGTTGACGTGGGGATCTCCGCGCCCGAGCCGCAGCGCCCGGCGGATGAGCCCGATGCCGATCCAGACCTGGTGTTGCAGGAGCTGGCTGAGTCGATGGGCAGCAAGCCCTTCAGTGAGTACGACATCGCCCTGATCAGCGCGCGTGGCACAACGGTTCACGAAGCCGGCGCGCCGCCGAAGAAGCAGTCGCGCCGCGAAGCGGTCGATCTGTTCCGTATGGTGCTGCTGGTCTGCTTCCGCAGCCGGGCAACCGACATCCACCTTGAGCCGAAGAACAACTACTGGCTGCTGCGGATGCGCGTCGACGGGAACATGGTCGACGTTGTTCGCCTGACGCCGGACCTGGGCGTGAAGATGAGCGCGCTGGTGAAGGTGCTCAGCGATATCGACATATCGCAGCGGAACATGATTCAGGAGGGACATTTCTCGTCGCGCGTCCCGGCTGCCACGCCGGGCGGGCCGCTGCGTCGGGTGGACTACCGCGTGAGCTTCGCGCCCAGCGTTTTCGGGCAGAAGCTGGTGATTCGCATCCTCGACACTTCTAACGCGCCGCTGAAGATCGACGATCTGCAACTGCCGCAGTGGATGCTCGAGGAGCTGCGCACAGCCATCGAAGGTGACAGCGGCATGGTGCTGGTTGTCGGGCCGACGGGATCAGGCAAGACGACCTCGCTGTACGCGGCTGTGCGGAGTCTGGACGTTAACGAGCGGAACGTGGTGACGATCGAGGATCCGGTTGAGATCCAGATCGACGGTGTGACGCAGATTCCGGTGGACGAGGAGGGGGGCAAGGGATTCAGCGCGCTATTGCGATCGGTGCTGCGGCAGGATCCGGATGCGATCCTGGTGGGGGAGATCCGCGATCCGGAGACGGCGCGCATCGCGATGCAGGCGGCGATCACCGGGCATCTGGTGTTCAGCACGCTGCACACGAAAGACACGATCGGAACCGTGTTCCGGCTGTTGGACCTGGGCGTTGAGCCGTACCTGGTGGCGCAGGCGCTGCATGTCGTGCTCGCCCAGCGGCTGGTGCGACAGTTGTGCCCGCATTGCAAGAAGGCCGTGCGCCCGACGGAGCAGCAGCTCAAGAAGATGGGCCGTGCCGGCGAGGGGCTGAAGCAGATCTACGAGCCGCGCGGCTGTCCGCGATGCCTGGGAACAGGGCATGTGGGGCGGCGGGCCATCTTTGAGCTGCTGAGCACCACCGATGAGATGCGCAGCGCGATCCTGAAGAATCCGTCGATGGACGACCTCCGCAAAACGCTGGAGGGCACGCCGTTTGTGCGGCTACGCGAGCATGGGTTTGCGCTGGTAGCCGAAGGCGTGTGTGCATTTGACGAGGTCGAGCGCGCGGTGGGGCGGTAAGCGTTCTGTCCGTTCTGGACGCGGGATCGCACGAACGATCTGATCACGTCAATACGAAAGTGAACCGGCTGTCGGCATGCCTGTGAGCACGCCGACAGCCGGTTGTGTTCTCCTCGCGTCGAATCCTCAGACCGTAGGTGTCTCCACGATCTCCGACTCGTAGATGTAGCGGGCGCCCGACGTACCATTCTGGGAAATGATGCGGTACTGGTACGCCGTACCCGGCGTGAGGTTGTCGAACACGATGACCCCTGACGTTGCCGTGACATCCTGCAGGTACGTCCATTCGCCACCTGCGACGGACACCTCCAGCCACGCGGTCCAGTTGGTGGGGATACGCGTGCGGTAGGTCAGCTTCAGCTCCGTGGAGGACAACGCCGTCAGCGAGCCATCAATGTAGCTCGTGCCGATGTAGTAGCGTCCGCTGCCGTGGACGATGATGTCGCCGGAGTTGGTAATCGTCGACTTGACCCACAACAGGTCATGCACGTGGATCGTGCCGTTGTTGATGACCGGCAGATCGAAGATCGTGCTGCCGTTGAGCGTCAGCGTGCCGTTATTGGTGAAGGATTCGGGGAAGTGCGGGTTCGCGGTGGTCATGAACCGGAATGGCCCGGTCAGCGTCAGGTCCAGATCCAGCACCGGGTTCAGCTGGAAGTTGATGGCGACTTCCGATCCATCCGCGATGAACTCCCCAGTGCCTGAAACGGCGTTTGTCGCAATGCCGAAGTTGCCGGCGGCAACGATAACGGCATTGTCGAGGACCACGTTGCTGAGTCCAACCCAGGTTGCGCTGGCTGCACTGGCGAAGACATTTCCGACGATTGTTAACCCGATGAGATTGGATGTCATCGTCGCAATCAGCTTGGCACCATCATTGCCCTGAAGCGTCCCACCGATGAACTGGCCACCAGCCAGATGCCACGTGCCGGTATCAGCGTTCAGGGTCAGCGTGTTGTCGGTGTTGTAGAGCTTGCCGGTGATCTCAACCGTGCCGCCAGTGCGGTCCCAGTTGGCCACCGATGCCACGTCAAATTCGCCGCCCAGTTCCAGGATACCGCCGGAGACAACGAACAAACCGGCATGGCTCCAAGTCTTCAGCAGCGAGAGCTTGCCGCTCTGCACTTCGATGACGCTGTTGGCGGTGCTCTGCCAAGTTGCGGCATCCGGGCGGACCTCCAGCGGACCGCCCGCTGCACGGAGCGTTCCGTGGTTCACAAACTGACCCGGCCGGATGATCAGAGGAGTGTTGTTCGTATCAGTTGCGACGATCGTGCCATAGTTGATCAGCGTCTGCGATCCGCCGTAGTTCCAGATCTGGCCCGCACCGGCAACCGTGATGCCGCTGCTGAGCGTCACGTGCGTGGAAAGCGCAAGGTTCGCGTGGTCCAGCAGGATCGTGCCTGTCCCGGCGAACGGCTCGGCGACCGAAAGTCGCAGGGCACTGTTCTGAACCACGATCATCCCGCCGTCGAACGTCACCGAACCAGCGACGTTGAGCGGTATGGAGGACGTGACGTTTAACGTTGTCTGAAGGACAATGTCCTCCACCGTAGCGCCTGACCCGACGATGCTTCCAGAGCCGAGATACGTGCCGCCCTTCAGCTTGCCGTAGGTGGGGACCGTGATTCCGTTGGGAATCGTGACCTCCGCTGTCGTCAGCACCTTCAGCGTGCCTTCGACCTGAATCGGGTGCGACGTTTTCAGGCTCTTGATGGTCTGCGTCCCGGTCAACTTGATGTACGAGACCGCGGCCGTGTTGATCGTCACGTCGTCCGACGGATCCGGCACGCGGTGGTCGCTCCAGTTGTCCGGATTTGACCAGAGGTTGTCTCCACCCGCTCCCGTCCAGGTCTGGTTGCTGCTCCAGGTCGTGAACGACAGCGGAATGCTGGAGAAGGGGCCTGCGCTGGTGTTAGCACGCACCTGGACGAAGTACTGCGTCTCCGATTGCAGACCGCTGATCGTGGTGGAGGTGCTGTTGGCCGGGACCGTCTTGACATACTGCCAGGCGCCCGACGTCCCTTGCCTGATATAGATGTCGTAGCTCGTCTCGTACGAGCAATCCACCCACGTCACGTTTGCAGCATGCTGGGTTGCCGTGACGCTGGTCAGCACGGGCGGATCGCTTTGGGGCACAGCCGGAAGAGCGCCGGTGCTCGTCCACGCCGGCGGTGCGCCGCCGTTCATGTACAGCACCCAATTGTTCGTGGAGTTCGTCTGGCGGATCAGCAGATCCTTGGTGCCCGCGCCATCGATGTTTCCGATCGCCGCGATGTGATGCACCTGTCCGTTCAGGTTCGCCCCCATCGAGATGGGGTTGTAGTCCTGAACGATCGTCGCGCCGTTCATCTTCCAGACGCGCACTTGCGAATTGGCGCCGCGCGTCTGCCACGCAATATCCGGCTTGCCATCACCGTCGAAATCGTCAGCCGCGATGACGCGCCACTCGGCTGGCGGCGTCCCCGGCGACTGAATCCCGATCCAGTTGGACGGCTTCCTCTGAGCATTGAGTTGCCAGATCCCCAGGTTGCCACCGCCCGAGACAGGGGTGCCGTCCGCGAGCTTGCCGCTGTTCCACCAGAGGATGTCCGTGATGCCATCACCTGTGAAATCGCCGGCGCCGACGATGTACCACTGCGTATTGTTCAGCTGGCCGACCTCGTAGGAGATCGTGCGCTGGTTGTCATCCAAGCCCCACAACACGACCAGCTTGGTCGAACCATTGAACACCACCAGCTCCGGCCCCGGCGAGTTGGCCATGCCGAACTCTCCGACCGCCCCGACGATGAAGTTCGGGTTCTGCGCCGTCGCCTGCGTTCCGGAGTACAGATGGAACGGCTGGCCCTGGACGGTGATGTCCGCGGTGCCGATGGTCGTCGCGCCCTGCATGTACTGGATGCGGACCTGGCCTGGCGTCGGCGAGCCCGCAACCGGCTGGTTGCGCCAGACGATGTCAACATACCCGTCACCGTTGAAGTCGCCGGTGCCGGCGATGGTCCAGCCGCCGGCTTCGCCCGGCGTCCAGCTCAGCAGCCGCCGCGCTTCCAGCGCCTCGACAGCAGCAGCTCCAGCCGCGCGAGCGGCCTCAGCAATACGGTGCATTGAACGACGTCCGATAACCCCCCGACGAGACGAGAAGTGTCCGCGCATTTGATCTCCCTTTGCCTGCATCATTTCACCAGGCGCTCTCTCACGTCGCCTGGCTTTCAGCCCGGAATTACAGATGAGTGTCTAAAATGTAGTGCTCCGGTTGTCGGACGACAAATTGCCGCAGATCTATCAACAGGGCACTTCGCGAGGCTGAAATAGTCAGGATTTCGACAACGGCATTTTCTGCCGTAACTGGCGATTGGAAATGAGTTTGCGAAAGAAGACCCCAATCGGTCGTGTCCGCAGGGCTTTCCAGCCAACCAAGCGCGTGATTTGGAGGGCCGATTGGTGTACAATCCTCGTGGCGGATTAGGAAACGGGGGGCTGGAAATCTCAACCTGATTTCAACCAGTGGCGCGGATCGTCGCTGTCGTTGCGGAGCGCGCTAGGGATACTGTATGCCCACGCTCCGGCCAGCAAGGTTTATCAAATACCGCTACCGCACCAACTGCCCATGACCCACAACCCAACGCGCATCCACGGTCTTCCTCCCGCCCAGGGTCTGTACCTGCCTGAGTTTGAGAAAGACGCCTGCGGCGTCGGTTTCATCTGCCATATCAAGGGCAAGCAGTCGCACGCGATTGTCTCCGATGCACTGACCATGCTGGAGAATATGAACCACCGCGGCGCCTGCGGATGCGAACCCGACAGCGGTGACGGTGCCGGCATCATGGTCCGCATGCCCGACTCCTTCTTCCGCGCGAAGATGGCAGCCCGCGGCGTGAACCTGCCGCCACCGGGGCAGTACGGTGTTGCCATGATCTTCCTGCCGCGGTCGCGCAAGGCCCGCCTGGAGTGCGAACGCGTCTTCGAGCAGACCGTCCGCGAATACGGCATGCAGGTTCTCGCCTGGCGCGATGTCCCCGTCGACCACAGCCAGGTCGGCCCCACGCCGCGCAAGACCGAGCCTGTCATCCGCCAGTGCTTCGTCGCCCCGACCGAGACCTTCTTCAACAAGGCTGACTTCGACCGCCGCCTGTACCTGGTCCGGCAGATCAGTGAAAACCGCCTGGAGTTCGGTGACTACTCCCCCGAAGCCAAGGAGGAGTTCTACATCTGTATCTGCTCAGCCAACCGCATGGTCTACAAGGGCATGCTCACCGCCCACCAGGTGCGTGAGTACTACCTGGACCTGAAGGATCCGACCTTTGAGTCCAGCCTGGCGATCGTGCATTCGCGCTTCAGCACCAACACTTTCCCAAGCTGGCGGCTGGCCCATCCGTATCGCTATCTCGCCCACAACGGCGAGATCAACACGCTGCGCGGCAACCGCAATTGGATGCGTGCCCGCACCGGCTCGCTCGTCAGCGACGTCTTTGGCGACGAGCTGCAGAAGCTCTTCCCGATCCTCACGGAAAGCGGCTCGGACTCAGCCACGCTGGACAACATGGTCCAGTTCCTGGCCGTCAACGGCCGCTCGCTGCCGCATGCCATGCTGATGGTCATTCCCGAAGCCTGGCAGAACAATCCGCTGATGGATCCCGACCTCAAGGCCTTCTACGAGTACCACGCCTGCCTGATGGAGCCGTGGGACGGCCCCGCGAGCGTCGCCTTCACCAACGGCCCGGTTGTCGGCGCCGTGCTCGACCGCAACGGCTTGCGGCCGTCGCGCTACTATGTCACGCGCGATGACCTGGTCATCATGGCCAGCGAAGTCGGCGTTATCCCCGTCGAGCCGACCAACGTCGCCAAGAAGTGGCGCCTCCAGCCGGGCAAGATCTTCCTGATCGACTCGCGCCAAGGCCGCATCGTCGACGACAGCGAGATCAAGCAGGAGCTCGTCGACCGCCGCCCCTGGAAGCGCTGGATCGAAGAGCAGATGATCGACCTGGAGTCGCTGCCCCAGCACGCCGAGCCGAAGAAGGTCCAGCCCGACGAGCTGATGACGCTCCAGCAGGCCTTCGGCTACACAAACGAAGACATCAAGCTGCTGCTGACGCCCATGGCCGTCACGGCCCAGGAAGCCATCGGCTCGATGGGCACCGATACGCCGCTGGCCTGCCTCAGCGACCGGCCACAACTGCTGTACAACTACTTCAAGCAGTTGTTCGCCCAGGTCACCAACCCGCCGCTGGACGCGATCCGCGAAGAGATGGTTACCAGCCTCTTCACGTATCTCGGCCGCGAGACCAACCTGCTGGAAGAGGCGCCCATCGCATGCCACCTGGTCAAGCTGCGTCATCCGATCCTCACCAACGAGGAACTGGAGAAGCTGCGTCACGCCCGCTACGGCGACCTGATCGGCCATACGCTGCCGATCCTGTTCAAGGCCTCCGAGGGCGAAGCCGGCCTGAAGAAGGCCCTGGACGAGCTGTGCGCCGCTGCCAGCAAGGCTGTGGCCGACGGCGCGTCCGTCCTTGTGCTCAGCGACCGTGGCGTCGATCGCGAGAACGCCCCGATCCCGGCGCTGCTGGCCTGTGCCGCCGTGCATCACCACCTGATCCGCGAAGGCAACCGCACCAAGGCCAGCCTCGTCATCGAAACCGGCGAAGCGCGCGAAGCCCATCACTTCTGCACGCTGCTCGGCTACGGTGCCGGCGCCATCAACCCGTACCTGGCGTTCGAGACGATCGCCGACCTGCATCGCGACGGCTTCCTGCCCAAGGACATGAGCCTTGAGCAGGCCTTCAAGAACTACGTCAAGGCCGCCAACAAGGCGATCCTCAAGGTTGCCTCGAAGATGGGCATCAGCACGGTGCAGTCGTACCGCGGTGCTCAGATCTTCGAAGCCATCGGCCTCAGCAAGGCGGTGATCGATCAGTACTTCACCAACACCGCCTCGCGCATCCAGGGCGTCGGCCTCGACGTCATTGCGGCTGAGGCGCTGGCACGCCACGCGCGCGGGTTCCCACAGACCAGCGCCGACAACAGGACGCTGCCCACCGGCGGCTACTATCAGTGGCGCCGCGACGGCGAGTACCACATGTGGAACCCCGACACCGTCGCCAAGCTGCAGCACGCCGTGCGCGTCGACAGCTATGCGACGTTCAAGGAGTTCACGCGCCTGATCGACGACGAGGCGCGCCATCGCTGCACGCTGCGCGGCCTGATGGAGTTCAAGAAGGGCCTGCGTCCGCCGGTGCCGCTCGAGGAAGTCGAGCCGGCCAAGGAGATCGTCAAGCGGTTCTGCACGGGCGCCATGAGCTTCGGCTCGATCTCGAAGGAGGCCCATGAGAACCTCGCCATCGCGATGAACCGCATCGGCGGCAAGAGCAACACCGGCGAGGGCGGCGAAGATCCGCGCCGGTTCAAGCCCGATGACAAGACCTGGCCCGACGGCCAGCCGGTCCTCCGCCGCAGCGCCATCAAGCAGGTGGCCAGCGGCCGGTTCGGCGTCACCATCGAGTACCTGGTCAACGCCGATGAACTGCAGATCAAGATGGCTCAGGGCGCCAAGCCCGGCGAGGGCGGCCAGCTCCCCGGCCACAAGGTGGACGAGTACATCGGCAAGATCCGTCACTCGACGCCGGGTGTCGGCCTGATCTCGCCGCCTCCGCACCACGACATCTACTCGATCGAGGATCTCGCGCAGCTCATCCACGATCTGAAGAACGTGAACCCGACCGCGCGCGTCAGCGTCAAGCTGGTCAGCGAGGTCGGCGTCGGCACGGTCGCCTCGGGTGTCGCCAAGGCCAAGGCGGATCACATTCTGATCTCCGGTGACGGCGGCGGCACCGGCGCTTCGCCGCTGACGAGCATCAAGCATGCCGGCATTCCGTGGGAGCTCGGCCTGGCCGAGACCCAGCAGGTGCTGGTGATGAACAACCTGCGCGGCCGCGTGATCCTGCAGACCGACGGTCAGCTCAAGACCGGCCGCGATGTCGTGATTGCCGCGCTGCTCGGTGCCGAGGAGTTCGGCTTCGCAACCGCGCCGCTGATCGCCTCGGGTTGCGTGATGATGCGCGTCTGCCATCTGAACACCTGCCCGGTCGGCGTCGCCACGCAGGATCCGGAGCTGCGGCGCAAGTTCGCCGGCAAGCCGGAGCACGTGATCAACTACTTCTTCTTCGTGGCTGAGGAAGTCCGCGAGATCATGGCCGAGCTGGGCTTCCGCACGATGGACGAGATGATCGGCCAGGTGCAGCACCTGACCTTCGCCGATGTCTCGGATCACTGGAAGGCCCGGCACATCGACCTGTCGGTCATCCTGCACAAGCCGGATGTGCCCGACACCGTCGCTGTGCGTAACGTGGAGAAGCAGGATCACGAGCTGGACAAGGCCCTGGATCGCACCACACTGATTCCGCTGGCTCAGCCGGCGATCGAGCGGGGCGAGAAGGTCTTCCGCGAGCTGGAGATCAAGAACACCAATCGCACCGTCGGCACCATGCTCTCGGGCGAGGTGGGCAAGAAGTACGGCTTTGCCGGCCTGCCGGATGACACGATCCACTTCAAGTTCAAGGGTTCAGCCGGGCAGAGCTTCGGCTGCTTCCTGGCCAAGGGCGTGACGCTCGAGCTCGAAGGCGATGCCAACGACTACGTCGCCAAGGGCATCAGCGGCGGCAAGGTCATCGTCTATCCGCCGCGCGAGGCTCTCGAAGCCGGCTTCAAGGCCGAGGACAACATCATCGCCGGTAACGTGATCGGCTACGGCGCGATCGCAGGCGAGATCTACCTCCGCGGCGTCGTGGGCGAACGCTTCTGCGTCCGCAACTCCGGCGCCAGCGCGGTGGTCGAAGGTGTCGGCGACCACGGCTGCGAGTACATGACCGGCGGACGGGTTGTCGTCATCGGCCCAACCGGCCGCAACTTCGCAGCCGGCATGAGCGGTGGCATCGCCTACGTCTACGACACGCTGGGCAACTTCCCGCAGCTTTGCAACCTCGAGATGGTCGAGCTGGAGAAGCCGGAAACCCCGGATGACATCCAGACCATCCGCCGGCTGCTGGAGAACCACTACCGCTACACGCAGTCGCCGGTCGCCAAGGCGATCCTCGACGACTTCGACAACGAGCTGCGCTGGTTCGTCAAGGTGATGCCCACCGACTACCGCCGCGTGCTCGAGCACCTGGCTGAAGTCGAAGCGAGGGCACGCCAACTGTCCGAGTCGCAGACCGCTGGTGTGTAAGCCTGCGAAAGAGACGAAGAGACTACGAGAATAGACCAAGTTTTGGCCACAGAAGCACACAGAAGGACACAGATAAGAACGCTCTGTGTCTCTGCGTCTCTGCGGTGAAACAAGCCGAGAGCGAACAATGGGAAAGCCGACTGGATTCAAGGAGATTTCGCGTGAGCTGCCGCGGCGGCGGCCGGTGGAGCTGCGCGTGCTGGACTGGAACGAGATCTACCTCGATTTCCCCGAGGACAAGCTCCGCAATCAGGGCGCGCGGTGCATGGATTGCGGGATCCCGTTCTGTAATAACGGCTGTCCGCTGGGCAACATCATTCCCGAGTGGAACGACCTGGTTTACCGCAACCGCTGGAACGAAGCACTGCTCCAGTTGCTGAAGACCAACAACTTCCCGGAGTTCACCGGCCGCGTCTGCCCCGCACCCTGCGAAGAAGCGTGCGTGCTGGGGATCAACGAGCAGCCGGTCACGATCAAGAACATCGAAGTCTCGATCATCGAGCATGCCTTCGATCGGGGCTGGATCCAGCCTCAGCCGCCGGCGTCCCGCACGGGCAAGAAGGTGGCCGTCGTCGGCAGCGGTCCGGCGGGCCTGGCGTGCGCCGCCCAGCTCAACAAGGCCGGTCACGAGGTGACGGTCTTCGAGCGTGCCGACCGCATCGGCGGCCTGCTGATCTACGGCATTCCCAACTTCAAGCTCGAGAAGCGGTTCGTCGAGCGCCGCGTCAAGCTGATGGAGGCTGAGGGCGTCAAGTTCGTCACCAACGCCAACGTCGGTGTGAACGTGAAGGTCGAAGACCTGCGCGAGGAGTTTGACGCGATCGTCCTGTGCGGCGGCGCGACGGCGGCTCGCGACCTGAACGTCCCCGGCCGCGAGCTGAAGGGCATTCACTTCGCCATGGAGTATCTGCCCCAGCAGAACCGCATCAACATGGGTGACAACCTGCCCGACGCGATCAACGCGAAGGACAAGCACGTCGTCATCATCGGTGGCGGCGACACCGGCGCTGACTGCCTCGGCACAGCCATTCGCCAGAAGGCCAGGAGCGTCGTGCAGTTCGAGCTGCTGCCCAAGCCGCCGGAGAAGCGCGGGCCGGGCGTGGCGCCGTGGCCGTACTGGCCGATGATCTTCCGCACCAGCAGCGCCCACGAAGAAGCGGCTCAGATCTTCGGCGGCAAGGACGTGCGCGATTTCGCCATCAACACGAAGCGCTTCAGCGGCGAAAACGGTGTGGTCAAGAAGCTGCACGGCATTCGCCTGGAGTGGATCAAGGACCCGCAGACGGGTCGGCCGACGTTCAAGGAGATTCCGGGCACCGAGTTCGAGATCGACTGCGACCTGTGCTTCCTGGCGATGGGCTTCCTCGGGCCGGAGAAGACCGGCGCGATCGAGCAGCTCGGCTTGAATCTCGACGCCCGTGGGAATGTCGTCGTCAACGAGGACTACCACACGAACGTTGAGGGCGTCTTCGCCGCCGGCGACATGCGTCGCGGCCAGTCGCTGGTCGTCTGGGCGATCTCCGAAGGCCGTCAGGCCGCCCGCGGCGTGGACAAGTGGCTCATGGGCCGCAGCGAACTGCCGTATATGAAGCTGTTCTGACGGCAGGCCGTTGCATACCCAGCCGCTGGGACGTAGCTCGGTGAATTGCGTCCGTGGCGTGTCCAGCGAATGGCCGGAATCAGTACCTGTGGCACGGCCGTCCCGGACGTGCTCTAATCAGCCAGCACGTGCGGGACGCACGTGCCACGAAGTAGCTCGCCCTACAGGGGCTGTGTCATTGATCTGTCGAGTTGAGCACCTCGCAAGCGAGTGAATGTCGCCAGCATCATCAAATTCATGACAACACGTGGGCAGCCGCGATAATCGCACGTCATGGCTACCCGCACATCTCTTCCGCCTGAAGGAGCGTTCTATCATGCGATCCTTCGTCATCTTGCAGCCCATCCGGAGGGTGACTCGCGCGAAGGGGTGCACGAGGCTATGCCGGACCTGCTGAGCCTGTCAGAGGCGCAACGGACGGAGCGACTGGCGAATCTTCCCCATCTGCGCTATCGCCATCGCTCCGGCTTTGGGCTAAGCATCCTGAAGAAGAACGGGTATGTCGAATCTCCGAAACGAGGTTTCTGGAGGATCACGGAGAAGGGAAGGGAGCTGTTGAGGCGGTACCCTGATGGTTTTCCGCCGCAGATGGCCGTGCAGATCCTCCGTGAGCATCGCAGCGCAATTCGCCGGCAGTATGAAGCAGCCGTTGATTTGTCTGACTCGCAGACACCGGACGAGCGCATCGAAGAAGCCGTTGAGGAGATTCGCCAGGCCATCGCGGCTGATCTGCTCGAACGGATCCTCGCCGCGCCCCCGTCGTTCTTCGAGAAGCTGGTGCTGGATCTTCTGCATACGATGGGATACGGCACCAGCGAGGAGTACCTGCAACATGTGGGCGCGCCGGGAGATGGCGGCTTTGACGGCATCATCTCGCTGGATCGGCTGGGACTGGAGAAGGTCTACGTACAGGCCAAGCGCTGGCGCGATCCGGTGGGGCGCCCTGCGGTACAGGCGTTCTTTGGGGCATTGTCCGGACGACGGGCGAGGAAAGGGGTATTCATGATCACCTCGACCTTCACCCGCGAAGCCCGCGAGTTCGGCGAACAGGTCGCCGACCGTGTGGTGTTGATTGACGGTGCCTTGCTGACCAGCCTCATGATCGAGCATGGCGTCGGCGTGACTCACTATCGTGTTCTGCGTTTGCCCCGGGTGGACAGTGATTATTTCGAGGCGGATTGATCGCTGTGCCATCATCGCCTAAGGCGGAAGGTCATTTCGGTCGCCTGCGCAGCTGCGTATGCGGCGCGGAAGGCTTCAACATCGGCGAAGGTCTCGGCTGGCAGGATGCGGCAGGGGATGCGGGCGTGCACCTGGTCCGATCGGAAGATCCAGGGCGACAGGGTGGCTGTGTGGTCGTCGATCCGGCGGAAGACGATGTTTGTCAGCGGGGCGCCGGGTTGGGGATGCAGCTTGAGCACGGGAGCCGGCGGCTCGGTGCAAAGCAGGTCCAGGCTGAGCTGATCCATCGCCTGCAGCAGGCGGAAATCGGCTGAGAGCTGCTGCTCGCGTCGATCGGTCGATCCCTCGGCCAGGCCGAGCTTCAGCGGACGGTCCACGCGCAGCCCCAGTCGTTTCCGTAGCGTCTCCTGCAGCTCGATCTGGGCATGCTGAAACTGGTTCATCGCAAAACGCGCCCGTGCGCTGTGAAGCTGCTCGTCGTAGGGGCGCTTTTCCGCGACGCTGGCGGCATAGGCGCTCAGGGCCAGCGCATGCAGGCTGACCAGCAGGCCCGAATAGGCATCCTCGGCGGCGGCGTGCTCGGCTGAGGCCGCCCATGCCGGCAGGGTGATGTTGCGGGGGCCCTCGAAGACGTCCAGCGGCTCGCCGGCGGGGTTGAGCGTCGGCTGGTTGTCGTGCGAGGTCCAGCCGCAGTCGTGCAGGGCGATGGCCCGCAGCACCGCGGGCTGGTCGGTTCCCTCGAATCCGCCGGCGCCCACATGGGCCGCCAGATCGGCTGCCATTCGCGCATGGTCATCCTGCGTGAACAGCAGCCAGCGATCGCCGATGCGTCTGCGGATCATGGTCGTCAGTGTAATCGATCGGACCGCCAGGGACGCATCGGAGAATCGCTCACCGCCAAGACGCCGAGATCACAGATGCGTTTCACAGAGTGAAGTTTCTGCCAAAGAAACGCCCGGGGAATGAACGAATACATGAGTATTCGTTTCAAGATCTCTCCGCGTTCTGTGTGCACTACGGTGAGCTCTGAATCGTACTCAACGGCACGCGGGAAATGCGGTATTGTGGACTAGAGATGGCAGACATGGCGTCTGCCCGGGAAGAAAGGATCCTATCTCATGAAACACTCCACTCTCGTGGCGTTGGTGGCCAGCGGGGCGATGGTGGCCCTGGTCGGCTGCAAGTCTGACGATGTTCGCAACGAAGCCGAGCGTGAGACCGATCGCGCTGTGCTCCGCATCACGGAGCTCGAAACCGAGCGGGATACGCATCGCAAGAATCTCGAGGCAGCCCAGGCCGAACTGGCAACCGCCAAGCAGGAAGCTGCCGATGCCAAGCGTCGCCTGGCCGAAGCCGAGCAGGAATTGACCCGCCTCCGCGCCGATCAGGCCCGCGCCGAGACCAGCGCCGCCGAAGCCAAGCGCCTCCAGACCGAGCTTGAGCAGGCCAGGAAGGAACTTGAGACGGCTCAGGAGCAGGTCAAGGCGCTCACCGCTCAGATCGACACGCTCAAGGCTGAGAATCAGACGCTGGCCGCCCAGGCCCAGCAGCCGGCTGCCACGACCCAGCCAGTGCCTGAGCTGAACAAGTAGTCCGTCGCCCGCGAGATCCCGCGACGAAGCGACGAAACGCCCGCGGCACGGGCATCACCGACGCGCATCGCATCCGCGACATGCCTTCGGCGATGTCCGTGCCGCTTTGTATTGCCGGCACATGTCCGCCCGCCTATGCACTTGCCGAACTCTGCTGCAAAAACTGCGGATTTGTGAGCCGGTTGTTCGATAGGGACAACGGAGCCTTATCGAACCATGGCCTATATTATCGTCCAAGCCAACGGAGAAGAGATCGATCGCGTCCCGCTGACCGAAGATCTGGTGATCGGGCGATCGCCCGAATGCCAGGTCGCCGTGCGGGATGTGCTGATGTCGCGGCGGCACCTGCGCCTCGAGTGCCGTCGGGGCCGTTGGTACGCCGTGGACCTCAACAGCAAGAACGGCACACGCCTCGGCTGGGAACGCATCAGCCAGATCCGCCTGCACGATGGCGATCTGCTGCGCGTCGGCCGGACGGAGATCCTCTTCCAGGCAGGCGAGTTCGTGCCGTCTGAGGCTCCAGCGCCGCGCCGCGACCGGCTGATCCGGCCAGCCGATCCGTTCGAGGCCCTCAGCGGCACCGTCAGCGGATTCGTCCTGGACGAACCCGATCCCACTGCCGAGCCGCCGCAGTCGCCATGGCTGGCGGATCGTGCCGCTGATCCAGCCAGCGCGCCCAGCTTCGCGGCTGAACTGGCTGAATCCGTCAGCGAGATGCGTCTGGCCTCTTCGCGCCGCGAAACCGACCGCTGGACGCCTTCCCGCTCCACGCGCACCTACAACATCATGCGGCCGACTCACAGGCCGACGGACCTATCCCTGCAGGTCCGCCCCGAGCTCGACATGGCCGTCGCCTGTCCCTCGCGCCTTGCGCGCCTGTCCGACCAGGCGCTGTTCCTGATCATCTTCGTCTGCGTCACAACGCTGCTGAGCGGCGGAATGCTGGTGGCGACATGGGCGATGGCGGGGAGGTAGCGACGGAGCGACGGAGTAGAAGCTAGCGACGAAGCGACGGAGAGACGGAGAGACGAAGTGGGGGGAAATAGCGGCGAAGCGACGAAGAGAGGGGGAAGACCGTTACGCACTAATCACTAATTACTAATCACTAATCACTAGCCCCCCTCACGCATCAATCACCAATCACCACTTATCTCCCTCCGTGGTTCAACTGACCGCCCACCAACCAAGCCGATCACTTCGCCGGTTCGATGATGGCTGTCATTGAGCCTTTGCATGTCGCGACGCGCGTGTCGGCGCCGTAGGCGTGGATCTGGTCGCGCTTCAGCTCAGCCAGTTCGCGGTGGGTGGTGCAGACGATGGCCCGGCCGAGTTCGTCCACCTGCTCAGCGATGCGCATCCCCTTTTCGATCGGATAGTTGAACAGCTCGTACATCATCTCGATGACGTAGGTGTAGGAATGATCGTCGTCATCGAGCAGAACCACGTGGTACGGCGGCAGAGGCTTGCTCCTGTGCTGGCGGCGCTGCGCGCGGCGGGGTTTGTCGGCGACAGATGAGGGCGCCCCGGGGGCGGGGGATTGGGGATCGGTTGGCTCAGACATGATGGGCTCCCGCTGAGCCATGTATCTTGCCATACGCGGCGATGGCAGTTCAAGATAAAAGTGGGGCTGCGACAGGGAGGGCGTTAGCGACGAAGCAACGAAGGGATATAGAGGGGCAGGCGAAATGTGGTGGCACTAGGCCATTCTGAGGGCGGTCGTGGCCGCTGCGCATCGGGGGGGGATCGCCGGAGGAACGACGCTTCCCGCCTGTTCTACTGCTCCTGCAGTTGCTGCTCCGCCTGTGCCTTGAAGATGCCCAGGGCCGTGAGATACCGCGACGCCAGCGGCGGTTTCATCTGTTCAGCCTCGGTGATCAGGGCCAGTGCATCGCGATGGCGGCCGGCGCTGACGAGCCTGTCGGCTTCATCGCGGATGAGCGGGCCGACGAGCTCCTGCTTGCCGGTGTCGTTCTCCAGCAGGCTGGCGCCAAAACGGGCAGCTTCGCGATACTGGCGGGCGCTCAGACGGGCCTGCAGGAGCTGCCGCATGAGCGTCTCCGACTCCATGCCGCGTCCCTGGGTCGCCCAGAAATCCAGTGCCGCCTGGAACTCAGCCACCGCCCGCTCGGGCTGGCCGAGATTCATGTAGATCTCGCCCAGCTTCTGGCGGGCGTAGGCCAGATCGGTCTCACGTCCGCTGGCGATCAGCAGGTCGCGCAGGGCCTGCTGGGGGAAGACCTGCCGCTGCGGTTCGCGTGCGAACCGCCCGACGGCGTTGCGGAGCTGCGCGTCGTTCATCTGGGGGAACAGCGTCTGCAGGACGCGCCACACGGCTTCGCGAATGTCGCCGTTGGGTTCGGTTTCCGGCTCGAGGCGGGGATACAGGCTGATGGCGTGATCGGGCAGCGCCGTGTACGTCAGCGCGCGGGCGGCTTCGAGACGGATGGTGTCATCCGGATCGTTGACCAGCCGATCGAGGATCACGTCGGCGTAGGCGGAATCGCGCAGCTCGCCCATGCCGCGGAGGACCGTGCGTCGCACGACTGTGCTCTCATGCGCGCCCAGCAGTTGCAGCAGGGTCTGGCGGACATCCGGCTCGCGCATGGCGACCATGGCTTCGACGATGGCGCTGCGAAGCCTCGGCTGATCGGGCGGGGCGCTGCCGTCGTCGAGCATGTTGCGTAGCTGGATGGCGACAGCCTGTGCGGTGCGTGGCTGCTGGGAACGCAGCGGTTCGCCGAAGTCCGCCAGCGCGCCGGCGGCGGCTTCGACGACCTCGGGGAATGGATCGCTCAGGAGCGTGCGCAGGTCGGAGATGGCCCGGAGATCGCCGATTTTCGCAAGTGTCTGGGCGATCTGGGCGCGGACGGCGGGGCTGGGCTCCTGCCGGAGTTGGACGAGCAGCGGCTGAAGGGCCTGCGGGTCGACGGTGGCCCACAGCGTACGGGCGACCTCGGCGCGGACGCGCGGATCGCTGTCGCCGATCATCGACCGCAACTGCTGCCGCACAGCCGGCGAGACGGCGCGGTTGTTGAAGACGTCGTCATACACCCACCGGGCGGCGACGGCTCGCAGATCGGGGCTGTTGGATTGGAGGAACCGCAACGCGAGGGCGGCACGGGCCTCATCCTGGGTTGTGCGGTACTGCTCCGCGAAGATGGCGACGGCATCGTCGGTCAACTGGTCGTGGCGGCGCTGCAGGCGGTCCATGCGTTGGGCGCGGCTGGTCAGCAGCATCTGCCGCCACTGGTCGTCGCTCATGAGCGATGCCTGCGACCACCACTGCCGCCACAGCGCGGCGTTGCGGCCGAAGGCCTGCTCGCCGGTGAGGGTAACGAGGGCGTCGGCTGCGGCATTGCGGATGGCAGTCGGCTCATCCGGATCGGCCACGATGCGCACGAGGCCGCTGGCGGCGCGCTTGTCGACCAGCGATCCCAAGCCGCGGATGGCGCCGATGCGGGTCATCTCCGCGGGGGCGCCCTGGGCCAGTTCAAGCAGACGGTTGAGGACGTCGGCATTGCCGTGGAACAGGCCGAGGGCCTGGCCGGCGGCGTCGGACAGGGGGCGGGACTTGCCGAACAGGGCGAACAGCGGCACGACGAAGCGATCGTCGAGCTGGCTGAGGTGCGGGACGGCGCGAGCGGCGGCAAGCTGCGCGCCGGGATTGCCGGCTGAGATCATCGCCTCCAGGAGGATGTCCTTGGCAGCGGGCGTACCGCGGGAGGCGAGGCGTCGTGCGGCTTCATCGCGGTGGTCCTGTTTGAGCGACTCGTCGTAGATCTGATCGCGAAGGCGCTGCAGATCTTCTTCGACGGTTTCCGGGGGGGCCGGGGCCGTTGCGGTGGCGGTGGCAGCGACGGGGGCGGTCGGCGGCGTCGGCTGGGTCTGGGCGTGGACAGGCACCGAGCAGGCAGCGACCGCTGCCGTCAGCACCCAGAGTCTGCTCCGCGCCAATGCGATCACTGTGCGTCCAGCCTTGCTGAAGGTTGTGCGTAAATCGTCCGAGCCGCGGCGGGGCAGGCGTAAACACCGGCCGGGAGGCGCCTCCCCGCCCGCTGCATGGAATATCGTCCGGGGGCGGCCGGTGGGTGAGCCATCGGCCGTGATGCCGGTCAGATGCACCGCCGAAACCGTTAATTTACTGGATTTTATCGCCCGTTCAATCGCCGGCCATCGGGCTGGTGAACCAGGGCGTTGGGAGACGATGTCAACGGCGGATTATTGAAGATTTGTGCTTGCGAAACAGGGCGGAACAAAGCTACATTTGGCGACAATCCGCGCGTGCATCGGCGGACGCGCAGTCTCCGTACACCCGAATGGAATCGGTCGGCGCATATGAACGACTGGTATGATGCCGAGCGGCGCGTCGAAAAGGCGCGTGAGCTGTTTGAGCAGCGGAAGTGGTCCGAGGCGCTGGAGGAACTGCGCGCGGCCATCTCGCTGAATCCCTACAACAGCGGCTGGTTCTTTAATGTCGGTCTGACGCTGGACGAGATGGGGCGGTATGAGGAGGCGATCGACGCCTACCGCCAGGCTGCGGACATCGATCCGCAGGATCTGCAATCCCTGAATCATTTGGGGCTGGATCTGTACCGCGTCGGCCGGCTGGACGAGGCGCTGCAGGTCTTCGAGCAGATCGAGCAGATCGATCCCGCCTTCGAGGCATCGTACTGCCACCGGATCATCATCTACTGCGAGCTGGGGGATCACGACAAAGCCGAGGAGATGTTCTATCAGGCTCGGCTTTACAAGGACGAGTGCCCGCACTGCTACTACAACATCGGCCGGTCGTTGGCGGAGCGCGGCCTGTTCGACAAGGCCATCGCCTGCTGGCAGAAGACGCTCGACCTGGACGACGATCATCCCGAGGTCCATGTTCGCATCGCTGAGGCGCTTCGCGCCAAGGGTGAGCTTGAGCAGGCGCGTCGCCACTATCTGACGAGCCTGCGGCAGGAGCCGGGCAATATTCAGACACTGCTCGATCTCGGCCGCCTGCTGATGGAGATGGGCCGGATCGACGAAGCCGGGGAAAAGTTCCGCCGGGCGATCGAGCTCTCGCCGGAAAACCCCGCCACACACTTCCATCACGGCCAGTGGCAGCTTCATTGCGGCCATGAGAACGAAGCCATCCAGTCGATGCTGCGGACGCTGCAGCTCGATCCCACGTACAGCGGCGCGCATGTCGTGCTGGCGGGCATCTACCTGAAGCGCAGCGACCCGCACCAGGCGCGGCGGCATCTCCGCAGCGAGATCCTGCTGCATCCGGAAGATCCGGCCGTGCTGCTGGAGCTGGCCAATCTGCTGATGGATACGGGAGACCCGCGGGCGGCTGTGGCATGCCTCAAGCGGCTGGTGCAGATTCAGCCGGAGAATCTGGCGGCTTGGCAGAACCTCGCCGTGGCGCACTTCATGCGCCAGCACATGGTCGAGGGGATCGAAGCCTGCCACAGGGCCCTGGAAATCGAGCCCCGCCACCTGCCGACGCTGTTTAACCTGGCGCTGGCTTGCGAGCAGCGGGGGGATTATCTCCAGGCGCTGCAATGGACCCGCCGGGGCTTGCAGATCGACCCCACGGACGTGTCGCTGCAGAAGCTGGAGTTCCGCATCAGGGCCCTGCAACTGCGCGACCGCATCGTCGACGCCGTGCGGACTTTCCTGCACCTCCGCCTGCCGACGCGGCGGTGAGCTGCGTAACGGGGGATGGAACCACAGAGACACGGAGGGAGATGCGTGGTGATTGGTGATGGATGCGTGAGGGGGCTAGTGATTAGTGATTAGTGCGTAACCGGCTTCCCCACCCCTTCGTCACTTCGTCGCTCTCCTCCAACTTCGTCTGTGGTCTTTTGATCCCTACGTCTGCCCCTTTGCCAAACCGCCTCGTCTGACCGATCATTCACCCTTCGTGGATCTGTCCGGACTCATCAGCTTGTTTCTCATGCTGATCGCCGTCGGTGTGCTGACGGTGATCGCGCTGGTGTTTGTCATGGCGCGGGGCTTGGTGCGGCCGCCGCGAATGACTGACGGCAAGGCGATCTATGTTCTGAAGCGGCTATCGCCCGGCGACCTGGCGATGCCCTTTGAGGATGTGGTATTTCGCGTGCGTGATGCTGGCGGGGGGCAGATCAACATCGCCGGTTGGTGGATGCCGCATCCTGCCGGTTCGCGGCGGACGTGCATCCTTGTGCACGGCTACGCTGATGCGAAGGTGGGCGCGATTGCCTGGGCGCCGACATGGCGCGATCTGGGGTTCAATGTCCTCGCGATCGACCTGCGGGCGCATGGCGACAGCGGCGGGAAATACACGACGGCTGGGCATCTCGAGCGGGAGGACCTGTCGCAGGTGATCGACCAGCTTCGGGCGGCTCGGCCGGATCGGACGGAGCAGATCGTGCTGTTTGGGATCAGCCTGGGGGCGGCGGTCGTCGCGGCTGTCGGGGCCATGCGCGAGGATTTGTCGGCTGTGGTGATGGAGTCGCCCTATGGGCACTTCGTGCGGGCGGCGACGCGGCATGGGTGGGTGATGGGCATGCCGCTGGTATGGCTTCAGCCAATGGTCGTCCGGCTGGCGGGATGGATGACGGGGGCGAACTATGACGAGGTCGCGCCGGTCAATCTGATCGGCCAGATCCGCTGCCCGCTGATGCTGATCCACTCGGGCGACGACCCGCTGATCGATCCAGCCGATGCGGAGGCATTGCGCGAGGCAATGGCCAGGCGCGATCCCTCGCGCGGGCCGAGCGTGTATTGGGAGATCCCCGGGGCCTATCACGTGATGGGCCTGGCGGTCGATCCCCGCGCCTATCACCAGCGGCTGGCGGGGTTTATGGATGAGGTGGACGCATTCGGCGACCGGGGGGAGGCGACCGCGTCGGCCGGGATTTCCGAGGGGATGCCTCAGTAGCGACGGGCCGATCGCTGAGCGTGCTCAACCATAATGCAGTGGTCCTGGACGAACGGGATACCAGCCTCGGCTGCCAGGCGGCGGGCGGCGTCATTGACGATGCCGGCTTGCAGCCAAATGCCCTGGGCGCCGGCGGCGATCGCCTCCCGGGCGACTTCCTCGCAGTATTCTGACCGTCGGAATACATTGACGATGTCAAACGCGTCGGCAATCTCCTCCAGCGAGGCGGCGCACTGCCGGCCCAGCACAGTTCGGTAATTCGGGTTGACCGGCAGGATTTCGTAACCGTGCTCCTGCAGATAGCGAGCGACCCGGAAGCTCGGCCGCGACGTATCAGCGCTTAGGCCGACGACGGCGATCCGCTTGGCCTTGAGCATCCGTTCGATGGCAGCCGATTCGTCGGCTGAGGGCTGGGTGGATAGAGGGCAGGCATCGTTGGACATGCGGTCTCCTGGGCAACGGTTGGCCGGACGGTTTTTCCGTCACGGGCGTCGATGCTAAGATTGTAGGCTTAACCGAACCGAACTGGTGTGGAGGAAATCCCCAAGCTCCAATGGCCAAACGCGATTACTACGAGATTCTTGGTGTTCCACGAAATGCGACGCAGGAGGAGATCCGCCGTGCGCATCGCCGGCTGGTGCGGCAGTACCATCCCGACGTCAACAAGAACAACAAGCAGGCTGAGGAGAAGTTCAAGGAAGTCCAGGAAGCCTACGACGTCCTTTCGGACAAGCAGAAGCGGCAGAACTATGACCAGTTCGGCCATGCCGGCGTCGGCGCCGGTGCCGGGCCGGGGGCGGGGGTCGATCCGTTTGAGGCGTTCCGCCGGGCGGCGGGCAGCCGCGCTCGGCGCGGGCCGGGCGGGCGGACACGCGTGACGGTCGATGACTTCGGTTTCGGCGGGGGCGGAGTCGGCGGTTTCGAGGAGATCTTCGAGCAGATTTTCGGCCGTGGCGGCCAGCCGGGTGGGGCAGGGTTCGGCGGCGGATTCCGCCCGCAACCCGAGGCTCAGCCGTCGTCACCGCCGCCCAACGATGTCGAGTACCCAGCCACGATCACGTTCCTGCAGGCAGCCCGTGGCACGACGCTGCCAATCCAGATCAACCGCGACGGCCGGGTCGAGACGATCGAAGTGAAGATCCCCGCAGGCGTCAAGGACGGCAGCCGGGTGCGCATCCGCGGCCGCGGGCAGGAGGTCAATGGCCGGGCGGGCGATCTGTACATCGTGACGCGCGTCCAGCCCCACCCGTACTTCCGCCGGGAAGACCTCGATATCTACCTCGATGTGCCGATCTCGATCTATGAGGCCATGCTCGGCACGCGCGTCGAAGTGCCGACGCTCGACGGGCCGGTGGAGATCACCCTCCCGCCGGGCACAAGCAGCCATACCAAGCTGCGCATCAAGGAGCGCGGCATCCACCGCGGCGACAAGAAGGGGGATCAGTACTGCGTGATCAAGATCGTCGTCCCCAAGGAAATCGATTCCCGTGATCGCGAGCTGATCGAGGAGATGCGAAGGAAGTATCCGCTCGATCCCCGCAAGGATGTGAAGTGGTGAACCAGCGCCGACAAGGCGGAGCGGGGCGGATCTACTGGGCGATGCTCGCCTATGTGGGCGGGTTTGCCATCCTGATTGGCTTGCTGTTGCGTTATTTCATCCTGCCGGGGCTGGCGGTGATGAACGATCCGTCGACCAGTGACGAACAGCGCCAGCGGCTGGCGGCGATGGCGGCGCTGCTGATGGCGCTGGTGCTGGCGCTGCTGCTGATCGGGCTGCTGGTCGTGTTCCGCATGCGGCGGTTGTTCAATGAGCAGGGGGGCGGCCGCCAGCGGACGGCCTACGTCGACGCCTGGGCTGAATCCGCCAAGCGCGTCTCCGTCGAGCCCGATGACGACGAGCCGTAAGCTTCCCCTTCCCCACCAGAAAGACGCGCAGAAGATGCTTGCGCCAACCGGCGGAATCTGCGCGAAACGCGCGTGCAAAATACTGCGCCTCATTTCAGCAGGAAACCAACATTCTTGTGCGTGCTGTTTTGTAAATGATTGATATTTATGGGGTTGTGGTGCGTTGGCTGCGATCTGTCCACAACTTCTGCACGTCCATACAGCAGTCTGGCACGGCTGTTGAATAGGGGCGCGGCATGAAGCACCCGCGTGTGGAGCCGACATTGCAGCCGTCACTGGGACAGCGCATCGTCGAGGCCGCGCGCCTCGCCGTGACGCTGCATCTGCAGGCCCAACACGCGGATCGCCCCGCGGCGAACATGATCGTCGGAAGAGCGACGGCACTGAACGACCGGTGGAACCGGTTCAGCGCGGATCACGGATGATCCCTCGCCGTCAGCGGATGAACGAGCCCCGGTCTTCGGACCGGGGCCGTCGTCGCCTTCAGGTACGGCAACTGGCGGTTTCTGTCCCATGCTCTACGGTCTGTACCTTTCCGCGTCCGGTGTGATGGCCAATGCCCATCGGCAGGACGTCATCGCCAACAACCTCGCCAACAGCGAGACGGTCGGCTTCAAGCGCGACCTGCCGCTCTTCCAGCAGCGGCTGACCGAAGCCGAGCAGCGTCGGGCGCTTCGCAATCGCACCAATCTCGATCTGGAAGCCCTCGGCGGTGGATTGCTGGTGGCTCCGACCTCGATTGACCATCAGAACGGCGATCTCGAGCCCACCGGGCGGAGCCTGGATGTGGCTATCGAGGGACGCGGGTTCCTGGGTGTGCGCGATGGCAACCGCACGCTGTTAACGCGCGACGGTCGGCTGATGGTCAGCTCAGCCGGTGATCTGATCACTGCCGGCGCCAACCCGCGGCGCGTGCTCGACCAGCGGGGGAACCCGATCCGCGTCGATCCCCGCCTGGATGTGCGCATCGACGAGACCGGCCGGGTCCATCAAAACGAAGCCGTTGTCGCGGAGCTTGGGCTGTTCGATGTGCCCAATGAGCAGGATCTCGTGAAGCTGGGCGAATCGATGTTCCTGCCGCCGCAGGGCGTGGCTTTGCGCCGCGGCGAAGGCCTCATTCGAGGCGGATTCCTCGAACGGGCCAATGTCGAGCCGGCGACGGAGCTGACGCTGCTGCTGGAAACCCAGCGCATGCTCGAAGCCAACGCCAACATGATCCGCTACCAGGATCAGATGCTCTCCCGGCTGGTCAATGAGGTGGGCAAGATCGGCTAGCAGTTGAGGTATTAAGTGATTGAGCGAGCGGGAGATTGAGTGCCTGGAGGCGCGCATCATCGGTCGCCAGCTACTGTGAACCGCCACGTTCGCCGGTGCCAATTCCGCCTCTCACACCACGGCATCCCGGAGAAGCACCAGCCGAGACCCAAATCACTCAATTCCCCGCTCACTCAATTCCTCAATGACACAAATGGATCCCTCAGCACCTTTGTTGAATCCGGACAGCCGTTCCGTCCGATAACCGTAATATGGCCATTACCGCACTTCACTCCGCGGCGACTGGACTTCGCGCACTGTCGACACGCATTGACGTGGTTGCCAACAACCTCGCCAACGCCGAGACCACCGCGTTCAAGCGGTCGCGCGTCAACTTTGAAGACCTGATGTACACGATGCAGAAGCAGCCGGGCACGACGACGGCTGCGGGCGATATGTCGCCTGCCGGCATCTTCATCGGCCATGGCGTGCGCATCAGCAACACGCAGCTCGATCTCGAGCAGGGGCCGATGGAAAGCACCGGTCGTCAGCTCGACGTCGCCATCAGCGGCAATGGCTTTTTCCGCGTCAAGATCATGGACACGATCGGCGACGGCACAGCCTACACCCGCAACGGCAACTTCTTTGTGAATAGCGTGGGTGAGCTGGTGCTGGGTCTGGGCGACGGCTACAAGCTGATCCCGCCGATTACCGTTCCCGTCGGCACGACGGATATCTCGATCAGCCAGGAAGGCATCGTCGAGGTCACACGCTCCGGCGAGAACCAGAAGATCGTCGTTGGCCAGCTCAAGCTGATCCAGTTCATCAACCCGCAGGGTCTTCGCCAGCTCGGCCAGTCCCTGTACACCGAAACCGATGCCAGCGGCGAGCCGATCGAAACGAACCCCGGCGAGGACGGCGCCGGCCAGATCCTCCAGGGGTTCCTCGAATCCAGCAACGTCGATCCGGTCAAGGAACTGGTCACGCTGATCAAGACGCAGCGCGCCTTCGAGCTGAACTCGCAGTCGATCCAGACAGCCGACCAGGCGCTGCAGACCATCGGCAATCTCCGCCGCTTCTAGTAGTTCAAAGCAGTAACTCGTGACAGGAGGTCACGCATGTACGACGGCCGCCCGCTGGGAACACGCAACAGGATTCGCCTGCTGATCGGAATCATGTTTGTCGTCTGGGCGACGCAGACCCTTCTGCAGCAGTGGGGCTGGGGACAGCAGACCCCGCCGCCCGTGCGGTTTGTGCCGCATGAAGGCAACGTCGGAGGCGGAACGCTCGAACTTCGCAGCGAAGCCACCGTTATCGGCTCGGAGGTCACCGTGCGGCAGATCTGCCGCTGGTCCGACGCTGATGCCGAGGCCTTCGCGCCGATCGCCAACCTCGTACTCATGCGGCTGTCGCCGGAGGCGCCGTATCGCACGATCAGCCTGGATGAAATCCGCAGCACGCTGCACGATGCCGGCGTCAATCTCGGCCGCATCCGCTTTGTCGGGGCGATGACATGCACGGTTTCGCGGCGGGATGTCCATTTCGACGAGGGCGAAGCCCTCCAGCGGTGGATCGCCGCTCGCGAAGTCGCCACGACGCCTTCGGAGGATGCCGTTGCCGCGGCGGAGCCGGCGCCCGAAGCGCCGCAGGCAGCTCGTCCCGTGACGCGCGCCCGCCAGGCCAGCCATCCAGTCGTCGCCGAGGCGCCAGCCGTCTCGCCGCAGTACGCCGTGCCGGCTGAGCGGCCGGTCTTCCGCCGTCTGCGCGATGTGCTGATCGAAGCTCTGGCCCAGGAAACCGGCGTGGCTGCCGATCAGCTCGTCGTCGACTTCAGCCCTCGCGACGACCATCTGCTGAACCTCATCGAGCCGCATTTCCGCTTTCATGCCACGCTGACCCGCGGCCAGTCGCTGGGACGCGTGTCGTGGGATGTCATCATCGACGCCAACGGCGAGACCCAGCGTGCCCGCATCACCGGCACCGCCCGCGCCTGGCAGCAGCAGCTTGTCGTCACCAAGCCGATCGCCTTCAAGCAGATCATCCGCGAAGAGGACGTGATCGATCGCCGTACGCTCGTCGATCACATCGGCGATTCGCCGCTCCTGCGGCCGGAGCAGGCGATCGGCCAGATGGCAGCCATGGACCTCAAGCCCGGCACGGTGCTGACCTCGCGCATGGTCGATGCCGTCCCGCTTGTTCGGCCGGGGCAACTGGTGACCGTCTCGTTGCAGAGCGGATCGGTCGAGATTCGCACGGTCGCCCGGGCGATGCAGTCGGGCACGTATGGCCAGACGGTTCGCGTCCGCAATGAGGCGACGCGCGACGTCTTCGACGTGACGATGGTCGGCCCGCAGCAGGCCATCATGGGCCCGGCTGACGGCTCGGATCCGCAACTGGCGTCCATGCGCGACTAACGAGGGACATCTGTCATGAAACGACTGTCAATCGCAATTGTGTGTCTCGTGGTCGCGGCCCATGCCGCCGTGGCGCAGACCGGGCCAAGCCCGGCTTCGCCACTGCAGAATGATCCGCGCCTGCCGCCGACCCAGCCGACCAACGCAGCCGCCGAAGCGGCGGGGGCGCGCCTCTCGCAGACCCGCGGCTCGCTGCTGCAGGCCACGCTCATGCAGCAGCCCGACCCGTCGCAGGCCCGCCTCGATCAGGTCAGCTTCTTTGCCGTTCCGCCCCCCAAGCCGAAGGTCATCCGCAAGCATGACCTGGTCACCATCATCGTGCGCGAAGAAAGCCAGTCGCGCCACGAAGGCTCGACCGAGCTGTCCAAGGAGTACGAAGCCCAGGCCCGGATCGACGAGTGGATCCGCCTGAACATCAAGAACCTCCAGATGACCGGCGACGGCATCGGCGCCAGCCCGCCGGCGATTCGCCTGAGCTCCGAGCGTGAGTTCACCGGGGAAGGCACTGCCGAGCGCAGCGACTCGATCACCGCCCGCCTCCAGGCCGAGGTCATCGACGTCAAGCCCAACGGCACCCTCGTCCTGCAGGCGCGCAAGACGATCACGACGGACGACGACCAGATCCGCTTCATCCTCAGCGGCATCTGCCGCGTCGAGGACGTAACGGCGGACAACACGGTCCTCAGCACCCAGATCTACGACCTGGAGCTGCAGAAAACTTCCCGCGGCGGTGTCACACAAAGCACCCGACGCGGCTGGGTGCCGAAATTATTGGACTTTGTAAACCTGTTCTGACGATTTCGTTATTGGACGTTATTGGTCATCTGTCACTTGTTACTCGCCGGGCCTCTCCTCTCGGAAGCCGGCTGCAAGCGACAAGCCACAAGCAGGTAACAGGCAACCAATCCACGATGATTCGTATCCTGACCATCCTCCTGACCCTCGCTCTGACGGCCTCCACGGCGTCGGCTGTGAAGATCGCGGATATCACCCGCATCAGCGGTCAGCGGACGAACATCCTCACCGGGCTGGGGCTGGTCTACGGCCTGCCGGGCACGGGCGATGGGGGACGCTTCCAGCCGGCGATTCGGCCGCTGGCGGCTATGCTCGAGAAGTTCTCCAACGCCGCCACGGCAGCCGAACTCCAGAGCGCCCAGAACGTCGCCCTGGTCAGCATCACCGCGACCATCCCGCCCAACGGCGCCCTCAACGGCGATCGCATTGACGTCTACGTCACCAGCCTCGGCGCAGCCACGAGCCTGCGCGGCGGGCGGCTGTTCGTCACACCCCTGCAGGGCCCGCTGGCCGGCAGCGGCATCTTCGCCCTGGCGGAAGGGCCGGTCGTCATCGAGGATCCGTCCACGCCGACCGTCGGTGTCGTGAAGGGCGGAGCCGTCATGGAAACCGACCTGCCGGCTCACTACATCGAGAACAACCAGTTCCAGCTCATCCTGGAAGCCCCGGCTGCAAGCTGGACCACCGCCAGCACCATCGCCAAGATCATCAATGACGCGGAAAACACCTCCGGCGAGATCCTCGCCGTGGCGCGAAGCGCCACCGTCATCGAGGTCACGATTCCGCCGGGCGAACGCGAGCGGCCTGACAGCTTCATCAGCCGCGTGCAGCGCCTGCCCGTGCCGATGCTGCCCACCGAAGCCCGCGTCGTCATCAACGAACGCACAGGAACACTCATCATCACCGGCGACGTCGACATCTCGCCGGTCGTGATCAGCCACAAGGGCCTGACGATCCAGACCGTCACGCCGCCGCCCGTGCCCACGCCGCGCACGCCTGTTGTCCGCGAGTCGGGCGTCGTCGCCATCGACACCAGCGGGCAGGGCGGGGCGAAGCTGCAGGATCTGGTTGCGGCACTCGATCAGCTTAAGGTGCCCGCGGAAGACCGTATCACCATCGTCAAGGAGCTTTACAAGACCGGCAAGCTTCATGCGAAGCTGATCATCGAGTAGCGATACTCCCCCGGGCAGGAGGCCTGGGGTCGGCTTGGTGCGTCGGAGACGCCACAATGATTCGTCCAGCCGAAAATCATCCCGCCCGCCTCAACAGCGCGACGCTGGGCGCCGATCGAAACCGCTTTGCCCATGGCGGGCTCGGTTTCGCGGCGATCAATGCGATGTTCGCGCCCGCGCGGTCGCCGCGCGACGGCATCGAGGCGCTCAATGTCGCTCCGGTCCCCAGTGACCGGATGTTGGCCGAGCTCAACACGCTGCACGTCTCGCCGCGACTCGCCGCGGCGCTGGCCAGCCTCAATGCGGCTGACGACGCCCACCAGTCACAACAGCAATCCAATGCCGAAGACGCCCATCGCGCCGAACTGACGCGCAACGCCCAGAAGCTGATCTCCCAGACCTTCTTCGGGCCGATGCTGCGGCAGATGCGCAACAGCCCGTTCAAGAGCGAGCTGTTCTCTGGCGGCCGCGGGGGCGAGGTTTTCAACACACTGTTTGATCAGCAGATCGCCGACCGCATGGCGTCCGGGACCAACAACCGCCTGGTTGCGGCGGTCGTGCGGCGCCTTGAGAAGATCGGCAAGCCGCCGGTTGCGTCGAATCCCTTTGAGAATGTGAGGATCCATGTCGCGCCAGGTTTTGGAAGTTGAGCATCTGCTGCGGCAGCTTGTCGCCGAGCATCAGAAGCTCCTGCGGCATGTCGAGGCCCATGATCAGGCGATGCGCCGCTTCGACCTGCAGGCGATGGACGCGGCCGCCAAGCTGCAGGACACGACGCGTCTTCGCATCGCGTCCATGGAGACGCGGCGGCGCGGCGCGATCCAGCAGATCGCGCGTGCCCATCGGCTGAGCGAAGAACTGACGATCCAGAAGCTCGCCGAGCTGTATCCCGATCGCGCTGCCTCGCTGCTGGCGCTGCGGGATGAGCTGAAGGACGTGGCCTCGCAGGTCGCGGCGAAGACGTATGTCGCGTCGCGCCTGGCCGGCAGCGTGCTGGGGCATCTGAACACCGCCATCCGCTTCCTGGCTGGTGCGGTCGAGCGGACGGGCCTGTACACGAAAACCGGAGCGCCACAGGTGTCCAGCCGGATCGGCATCATGAACGCCGTCGGCTGATCACGAACGTCGTCGGAATCGACTTACGACAAGGTAGTAAACACCGATGTCACTGCTTGGAGCCCTCAACGCCGGCAAATCTGCACTCGCGACCCACCAGGCCGCGCTGCAGGTCACCGGCAACAACATCGCCAACGCGGGCAATCCCGACTATACCCGTCAGGTTGCGCGCGTGGCGACCAACCAGGACCAGGAAGTCCGGCCGGGCATCTTTCTGGGCACGGGCATCAATCTCAGCAGCGTCCAGCGGCAGATCGACGAGGCCCTCGAGGGCCGCCTGCGCGGCAGCATCTCCGACAGCATCGGCACCGATACCCTGCAGCAGTGGCTGAGCCGAATCGAATCGGTCTTCAACGAGCTGACGGACCAGGACCTGTCAACGCAGCTCAGCAACTTCTTCAATGCATGGTCGAACCTCGCGAACAAGCCGCAGGATCCAGGTCTGCGCCAGGTGGTCGTGCAGACCGGCCAGGCCGTCGCGAACTGGATCCAGTCGATTCGGAACGACATTTCGAATCTGCAGGTCGACGCGGACAAGCGGCTGGAAGCGCGTGTGGTCGATGCCGATCGCATCGCCCAGCAGATTGCGGATCTGAACGGGCGCATCGTTGTCGCCGAGGGCGGCGGCGAGGGGCAAGCCAACGGTCTGCGCGATCAACGCGACCAACTGCTCAAGGAGCTGTCGCAACTGCTGGACATCAAGACGGTCGAGCAGTCCTCCGGCGTGGTGGACGTGTATGTCGGCTCGGAGCCGCTGGTGATCAACACGACCAACCGCGGCGTTGACCTTCGCAAGGAGACCGTCGACGGCAATCTGCAAACGACGGTCATCTTCAAAGCCGACAAGGGCACCATCAAGCTCCGCAGCGGCGAGCTTGGAGCCCTCAGCGCCGTCCGCTCGGAGCATCTGGAGAAGGTGCTCGGCCAGCTCGACAGCCTGGCGGGCAACCTGATTTTCGAGCTGAACAAGATTCACGCCAGCGGCCAGGGCACGGCTGGGTTTTCCAGCGTGACGGGCACGGCGGTGGTGGCGGACCCGGCGGCGGCGCTCAGCGACCCCGCCTCAGGCCTGGCCTTCAAGCCGGTCAACGGCAGCTTCGTCGTGCATGTCACGAACAAGACCACCGGCCTGACCACGAGCACGCTGATCCAGGTGGACCTGGACGGCGCCGGCGGCGATACGACGCTCGCTTCGCTGGTGGCGGATATCGACGCGATCGGCGAGATCTCAGCGGACATCACAGCCGGCCGGCTGCGCATCCAGGCTGACAGCTCAAACGTCGAGATCAGCTTCAGCCAGGACACCAGCGGCGTGCTGGCGGCCCTGGGGATCAACACGTTCTTCACCGGCAGCAACGCCCGCGACATCGCGGTCAACAGCGTCATCGCCCAGAACCCCAACATGCTCGCGGCTTCGGGCAACGGCGACAGCGGCGACAACCAGACGGCATTGAAGATCGCCGCGCTGGAAACCACGCCGCTGACGGTGTTCAACGGCATCAGCCTGCAGGAAACCTACCAGCAGATGGTCAATCAGGTGGCTGTCAACGCGGCTGCCGCCCGCAACGACGCCGAAGCCGCCGCGGCTGTCCGCCTGACATTCGAAGCCCAGCGCGAAAGCCTCAGCGGCGTCAGCCTGGATGAAGAAGCGATTAACTTGATCCGCCAGCAGCGAGCCTTCCAGGGCGCCGCGCGGCTGATCACGGTTGTGGATGAGTTGATGCAGACGATTTTGGGGCTCGTGTGAAGGATCACCGCGGAGACGCGGAGACGCAGAGAGGTGAAAGAGATGCCCCTAAGCGTGGTGATTGATGCGTGATGCGTGAGTGAATCTGTCACGCACCAATCACCACTCGTCACTCAGCGTTCTCAGCGTCTCTGCGGTGAATAGCGAACCATGGCGATTAGCTCAATCCAATTCGCACGCGTCAGCAACCTGCTGCGGAGCAGCCTGGCGAACTCGAGCATTGCTTCAGCCCAGAAGAAGCTGATGCAGGTCGGGACCGAGCTGTCGACGGGGCGCCGGCTGAACGTGCCCAGCGATGATGCCGGTGACTCGGCTGTGGCGCAGCAATTGCGCAAGACGCTCGAGCGGCGCATGGCGTACCTCAACAACCTCTCGCAGGCGACCATTCACCTGGGTGAGGTGGAATCGACGCTCGGCGAGATCACCAATCTCGTCCGTGAGGCGCAGCAGATTGCCGTGGCCAACGTCGGCTCGGATGTGCCGCCGGATTCGCGCCTGGGCGCTGCAGAGATCGTCAAGAGCATCTACAGCCAGCTTCTGACGCTGGCTAACAAGCAGGTGCAGGGGACATACCTGTTCGCCGGCACCAAGCAGGACAAGCCGCCGTTTGTCGAAGAAGGTGGCGGGATCAAGTTCCAGGGTTCGACGACGACGCTCTCGAACGAGTTTGACGAGAACACGATTCTCGGCTTCATGATCGACGGCAATCGCGTGTTCGGGGCGCTGTCGACGCGCGTCGAAGGCAGCCGCGATCTGTCGCCCTCGATCAGCGCGGCGACGCGGCTCGGCGATCTGCGCGGCGCCAATGGCACGGGCATCGGTCGCGGCGCGATCCGCATCGGCAATGGCACCGACAGCGCCGTCGTCGACCTGTCGAGTGCCGACACGATCGGCGATGTGATCAATGCGATCAACAACGCCGGTGTCGGGACGGTGACGGCTTCGATCGCGCCGGACGGTGTGAGCATCCAGATCAGCGGCGGTGCCGGCGAGGACATCACTGTCACGGAAGTCGGCGGCGGCACGATGGCGGCTGACCTGGGCATCCTTCAGCCGACGGGCGCGGGCGCCGGTGTCGCCGTCGATGGCCGGAACCTCCAGGCGAAGGTCACGCTCCTGACGCCCCTGGCCAATCTCGCCGGCGGCGCGGGCATCGACATCACCAGCGGCTTGACGATCTCCAACGGCACCGAATCGGTCACGGTGGACCTGAGCGGAGCCGTCACGGTCGAAGACCTGCTCAACCGGATCAACGGCGCCGGTGTGCATGTGAAGGCGGAGATCAACGCGACGCAGACCGGGATCAACATTATCAATCCGACGTCGGGCGCCGAGCTGCGCATCGGCGAGAACGGCGGCACGACGGCTGCCGATCTGGGCGTGCGAAGCTTCGAGCCGTCGTCGAACCTGATCGATCTCAACCTCGGCAAGGGCGTCCGCACAGCCGACGGGTCGGATCTGCGGATCACGCTGTCGGACGGCAGCAGCTTCGAGGTGGATCTGTCCAGCGCAAGGACCGTCCAGGATGTCATCGAGGCGATCAACATCGCCTCCGGCGGCACGGCTGCGGCTGGTGTGGACATCACCGCCAGCTTCGCGACGACGGGCAACGGCATCGTCCTGACGGACACCGCCGGCGGCGCCGGCACGCTGACGATTACGCAGCTCAACTTCTCCCGTGCAGCCGAGGATCTTGGCTTGAACGTGCCGGCTGTCGGCAATGTCATCGCCGGCAAGGATGTGCATCCGGTGAAGGCGTCGGGGCTGTTCACCAACCTCGCCAAGCTGCGCGATGCGCTGCAGCAGGGCGATCAGCGGGCGATCACCGAGGCGTCCGAGGGCCTGGAAGCCGATCTGCAGCGGATCATCAACCTCCGCGGCGAGACCGGCGCGCGGGTACAGGAGCTGGAGGCTCGGCAGACGCGCCTCGAAGATCAGCGGCTGGCGACGCAAGGGATGCTCAGCCTGCTGGAAGACACGGATTTCACAGAAGCGATCGCGCGGTTCCAGACGCTGCAACTGGCACTGCAGGCGACGCTGCAGAGCAGCGGCCAGATGTTGAACCTCTCGCTGATGGATTTTCTGCGATGAGTTCTGGCACGCGGCTTGCTGATGTTGGATGAGACGTGAATTGTGACCGAATAAGAAGGATTCGATCGGTCACAGCGCAGCAAAAGCTGCCGAAGCAGGCAGAAATCGCGCGTCGGGCGGAGTGCCGGGCGGCGAGAGACAAGTGGGTGTGACAGCGGCGCAGCTTGTACGGCGGCGGGTGTCGCCAAAGCGCAGCTTGTTGTGAATCGCGCGGCGGATGCCGCGTCAGACCGGTGCCGGCGAGTGCCGGACCGGAGAAATGGAGTTCGCATGGAGATCAACACGACGCGATTCGGACGGATTACCGTCGATGATTCGCGGATCCTGACGTTCAACCGTGGGCTGCTGGGATTCCCCAGTTACAGCCGCTACGCGTTGATCCAGACCAACGACGAGAACTACTTCTTCTGGCTTCAGTGCGTGGATGAGCCGGAGCTGGCGTTCGTCGTGACCGATCCAACGATCTTCTTCAAGGATTACCAGGTCCCGATGAAGGAAGAGCTCCAGCAGGAGCTGTCGATGTCGGACGCCTCGCAAAGCCAGGTCTTCGTCATCTGCAACAAGGTTGGCGACTGGCTGACCGGAAACCTCCTGGGCCCGATCGTGGTGAACGTTGCCAATTGCCAGGCGGCACAGGTGGTTCTGACCGAGAAGAAGTGGACGACCCGGCAGCCGCTGCTGCGGCTGCAGGTGGAGGCTCCGCTGGCCAAGAGCGCCTGAGGCGCCGCGGGGGATCGATTCCCCCGGGTGTCTGAAGGTTGCAAATGGTCAGCCGACGGCCGCCGAACGGATTCGGCCGCCGTCCTCCCCGGAAGTTCCCCGGTTGTCCGGCCCATGGACGGGCCGCTGCCGGGGGGGAACGGGCGACCGAATTGGCGCCGCCGGGGACGCTCACGCCGGGCTATAATGAACTGTGATCGCAGTTCAAGCCCACAGAAGGCGTGCCGCGCGGGGTCGGATACCCGCGCCGCGCAGCAGTGTGCTGCGTGATGTTGGCAGGGCTTGAACGGATTCAGGCCCCTTACCCAGGAAGGAGCCACCATGCTGGTACTGTCTCGTCAAAGGGATGAGACGATCATGATCGGGGACGACATCGAGGTCACCGTTGTGGACATTCGCGGTGACAAGGTGCGTCTGGGAATCAACGCTCCCAAGGAGATCAGCGTCCATCGCAAGGAAGTGTACGACGCCATTCGCCGTGAAAACCGCGAAGCGGCCCAGGTAAAGCCCGAGGATCTTCCGGGTATCGGGAAGATCGGATCGAAGCATCCCAAGCGCGAAGAGAAGCCATAAGGTTCAGCCGAGGCGGCTGGGCAACTCAGCCAACGCCGCCCAAGCCCCGGCCCGGGAGCAGAAGGAACGCCAACCCGGGCTGCACCTGAACAACGGTCTCCGGATGGAGGCCACTTCGACCGGGCGAACCCCGGGAGTCGCCATCAGCAATCATGGAGGATTGGCATGGCCCGTATCAACACCAATGTCGCGTCGCTGACCGCCCAACGGGGGCTGTCCAAGTCGCAACGGACCCTCAACGAAACTTTACAGCGCCTCAGCAGCGGCCTGCGGATCAACCGCGGCGCCGATGACCCTGCCGGCCTGATCGCCAGCGAAAACCTGCGCAGCGAGATGGCAGGCATCAGCCAGGCGATCGACAACTCGTCCCGTGCCAGCAACGTCATCGCGACGGCCGAAGGCGCGCTGTCCGAGGTCGCGGCGCTGTTGCTCAACATCAAGGACCTGATCGTCGAAGCCGCCAACAGCGGCGCGATGTCGCCAGCCGAAATCGAAGCCAACCAGCTTCAGATCGACTCGGCCGTCGATTCGATCACCCGCATCTCGAACACCACGACGTTCGCGGGCCTGAAGCTGATCGACGGCTCGCTGGGTTACATCACCAGCGGTGTCGACCAGAGCATCGTGCGGGCGCTGAACCTGCACCAGGTCAACTTCGGGACGCAGGACACGTTCCCGGTCAAGATCGACGTGGTCGCTTCGGCGAAGACGGCTTCGCTGGAGTTCCGCGCCAGCGCCATCACCAACTCGGTGACGCTGGAGATCGCCGGCAACGAGGGCGTCGAGACGTTGTCGTTCACCAGCGGCACCGCGGCATCCGCCATCGCGTTCGCGGTGAACCGCATCTCCGACGCCACCGGCGTGAAGGCGTCGCTGATCAATCCGTCGGCGCCCACCAGCGGCATCGTCTTCAACTCGGTCGGCTACGGCAGCAAGTCCTACGTGTCCGTGCGGGCACAGTCGGGCTCGTTCAACGTGGTCGACGAGAGCGGCGCGACGGTCCAGCGTGCCGTCGGCACCGACGTCACGGCGACTGTCAATGGCGCGTTGACCGTCGGCGACGGCCGCACGCTCAAGCTCAACACGACCAGCCTGGATATGGAGCTGACGCTCGATGAGAGCTTCGGCACCGGCCAGACCGAGTTCACGATCACCGGCGGCGGGGCGATGTTCCAGCTCGGCCCGAAGGTGACCAGCAACCAGCAGGTCAACATCGCGATCCAGTCGGTGGCGGCCAGCAAGCTGGGCGATGACGAGGTCGGATTCCTGAACGAGATCGTCACCGGCGGGCCGTACTCGCTGGTGGCTGGTGGAGCCGGCGCAGCCAGCCGGATCGTCGAGAAGGCGATCCAGCAGGTGGCGGTTCTCCGCGGCCGGCTGGGTGCGTTCGAGCGGAACACGCTCGAGACCAACCGCAACAGCCTCACGATCGCGCTGGAGAACGTCACCGCCAGCGAGAGCACAATCCGCGATGCCGACTTCGCGAAGGAAACCAGCGCCCTGACGCGTGCCCAGATCCTGACGCAGGCGGGCACAAGCGTTCTGGCGACGGCGAACACGACGCCGCAAAGCGTCCTGTCGCTGCTGGGCTAAGCGAGTTAGCGCGTTCAAAGGCCATCCTCCAGGCTCCCGGTTCTCGGCCGGGAGCCTTTTTGTTTTGGGGGGCAACGCGGAGACGCGGAGAGGAGGAGTGATACGTGGTGATTGATGGGTAAAGGGAGGCCCGGCATCACGCATCAATCACCACTTACCACGTGTCAGAACCGCACGTGCGGGACGCTGGTGCCACTTTCTGCGCCTCCTGTGCGCGGTCCGCGTCTGTGCGGTGAACTGGTGGGCCAAAGGCGTTACAATGGCAAGGACCAGACATGACACAGGCCGTTGCACAATCCCGTCCGACGCTGCTGTCGTCCGATTTCATGGCTCGGCTGGATCAGCTCGATGTCATGTCGCGCAAGATCCTGGCGGGCAAGATGAAGGGCGAGCGTCGCTCCAAGCGGCGGGGGCAGAGCGTGGAGTTCGCCGATTTTCGCAACTACGTGATCGGCGATGACTTGCGCTTCATCGACTGGAACATCTACGCCCGGCTGGAGCGGTTGTTCCTGAAGCTGTTCCTCGAGGAGGAGGATCTGGCGCTGTATGTCCTGGTGGATGTCAGCCGCAGCGTCGACTACGGCGAGCCGAACAAGGCTTTCTACATGAAGCAGGTCGCGGCGGCGCTGGGGTATGTTGGCCTGGTCAACTACAACCGCGTGACGATCGCTGCCATGAGCGACGGCATCGTCGCTGAGACCGGCTCGATGCGCGGCCGGCGCAACGTGGCCCGCATGATCGACTTCATCGAGAAGCTCGAACCCACGGGCGCCAGCCACTTCGCCGAAACGTGCAAGCGTTTTGCCCTGGCTCACCGGCAGAAGGGGGTGCTCGTGATCCTGTCCGACTTCTTCATGAAGGAGGGGTTCGAGCCGGGGCTGAAGTACGTCGCCAGCGGGCGATACGACCTGTTCTGCGTGCAGTGCCTCAGCCCGCAGGAGATCGAGCCGGATCTTCAGGGTGATCTCAAACTGACGGACATCGAGGACGACGACCACGCGGAGGTCAGCATCACCCAGCCGCTGATCAAGCGCTACAAAGCCAACCTTAATGCCTACTGTCTGGCTTTGAAGGACTACATCACCCGGCGTGGGGGGACCTATCTGTTCACCAGCACATCAGTGCCGTTCGATACGCTGGTGCTGAACTATCTAAGGGAACGGGGGCTGCTGGGATAGGCGGGCTCGGGGCGCGTTCGTATGTGAGATGGTGCCTGTCGCTGGTCCCTCGTCACTTGTCGCTCGCCGGGGGCTGTAGATCCAGAAGGCCCCGAAATGCGCAGTGGATCGCGGTTTGGCGCGTTGCGGCGAACGACCAAAGATCAGTGACCTCTACTGATCCGCCACTTCGATCACGATCATCGTCAGATCATCCTTCGGCGCCAGGCTGCCGCTTTCGCGGTCGAGGTGGTGCTGCAGGTCGATCAGAAGATCGTGGCCGTTGAGGTGGCGGCGGTTGTAGAGCTCCTGCCGCCAGCGGTCGGTGTCGATCGTCTCGTCGCCGGAGAAGGCGACCTCGATGCCGTCGGTGAAGACGAACAGCCGATCACCCGGCTGCATTGTGGCTGAGCCATCGCTGAACTGCTCATCGGGGAAGATCCCCAGCAGGCCGCCGTCGGAATCCAATGTTCGCACGGCGCCGTCGCGCGTGATCAGGATGGGCGACGGATGGCCGGCCCGGGCGAAGGTCACCTGCAGCGTGTTGACGTTGATGTAGCCGTAGAGCGCCGTGGCGAAGGTGGCGGCTGAGAGGTTCTGCTCGACCAGGGCCTCATTGATGAGCCCCAGCGACTCGCCGGGCAGCAGCAGGCGGTAACCGCCGGGGTGGATCTCTTTGGTGATCAGCGCCCGCTTGATGTACATCGACAGCAGCGCAGCCGGCATGCCATGGCCGACCGCATCGGCGATGAAGAAGCCGATGTGCTGCTCGTCCAGCCGCATCACATCGTAGAAATCGCCGCTGACATAGCTGGCGGGGCGAAACAGGCAGTTGACATGCACGCGTCCGACCTGCGGCAGTGACTTGGGCAGGAAGTCCTGCTGCAGACGGGCAGCCAGCCGCTGCTCCTCGTCGAACTGCTGCATGAAGTACTTGAGCGTCTGGTCGCGGCGCTTGTGGATGGCCAGCTCGGCGCGCAGGGCTTCGACCTCGGCTTCGAGCTCGCAGATGCGCTGAGCGGCGGCCTCGGAGACGGAAGAGGCGTCGTCGACGGTCTCAGCCAGCGCCTGCACGAGGCGATCGATCTCCTCACCGGCGGCCAGCAGGTCGTCCGGATGGTTGGCTGCTGGGATGGAAGGACTTTGAGATGGCTTCATTCGCAACTGCTCCGGCGTCCGGGAACCGGTTGCCTCCCGGGCGTAAAGGTGCCGCATGACAGTGCCTTTCTCATGCTTCGGCGAGCGGCAAGGGCGACTTGAGCGGGGGATGTCAGAACTTTGACATTCGCAGGACAATCGATCGGCTTGCGGGGTTCGGACGCTTGGCTCGGGTGAATCTGCCCGAAGGGGATGCCCTGGGTGGGGCCGGTTGCTGGTATGCGGGGGGCTGGATCGGCTACAAATGGGCCGTATGGACCAGACGTTGACCTCGGTGGGAATTATCGGATTCGGGCGGATCGGGGCGGCGCATGCTGAATGGCTGGGGGCGCTGCCGGACGTTCGCATCGCCGGGGTGTACGATCCGACGCCGGCCCGGCGGGCGCTGGCTGAGCAGCACGGCCTGGCGGCGGTCGACGACCTGCGGCGGATCCTCGAGGATGAGCGTGTCGATGCCGTGTTGGTCGCAACGCCCACCTCCATGCATTTCGAGCATGCGACGGCGGCCCTCGCCGCCGGCAAGCATGTCATGGTGGAAAAGCCGGTCACGCTCAATGCCGAGCAGTGTCGGGCGCTTATCAGCCAGGCTGAGCGGAGCGGGCGCGTGCTCAGCGTTTTTCATAACCGCCGGTGGGACCTGGATTACCTCACGCTCAAGCGGGCGATCGAAGCCGGCCTGCTGGGGCGGCTGATCAATGTCGAGTCGCGCCTGCACCAGTGGGCCAGTTGCGTCGGGCCGGCGGCCCGGGAGTGGCGGCCGAACTGGCGCAACGAAGCAGCCTTCGGCGGCGGGGGGCTGTACGATTGGGGCAGCCATTTCGTCGACCAGATCATCCGGCTTGTGCCGGCGCGGCCGTTGCGCGTTTTTGCGCAACTTCGAGGCAACGTGTGGAGCACGGATTGCGACGATTTCGCCCGCGTGCTGATCGATTTCGAAGGGGGGATCGTCGGGATGGTCGAGATCAACACGACCACGACGCATCCGGGGCCCAGGTGGCATGTCGACGGTACGCGCGGCTCGGCGGAGAGCGCAACCAATCTGGACTTTGACGTTTACGCCTGGGCGAAGCTGCTGTTCACGCCGGGGACGGCATTGCCCGATGCGCGGCAGATGTCGCAGATGCTGCCGCTGGCGAGTTCGGATGTGCTCGATGAGCGGGCGATCTGGAAGCGGTTCGTCGCCGCCTGCCGGGGTGACGGCCAGCCGGCGGTGACCGCGCAAAGCGTCCTGCCGACGATGCAGATGCTCGACGCCGCCCGCCAGAGCAGCCAGGAAGGCCGCACGATCGACGTCTGGCATGTGATGCCATCATCGGATGCCGGCGCCGCGTGAAACGCTGGGCCCCCTCCGGCGTCCGTGTCACGTTTGAAACGTGACGGTCGAACGCGACGACGGCTCAACTGCATGGCGCAGCGATTTCATCAAAGATGAATCGCTGCGACAGGTCCACGCGATCACCGATCATCCTCAAGCCTTCTTCGCGCAGGAGGCGCGCCTTGGCTTCGATGCCGCCGGCAAAGCCGGTCAGGCGGCCGTCGCTGCCGACCACGCGATGGCAGGGGACCTCCGGTGCATACGGATTGCGGTTGAGAGCGTTGCCCACCGCCCGCGCGCCGCGGCAGTTGAGCGCACGGGCGATGTCGCCGTACGTCGCCACCTTGCCGCGCGGGATGCGGGCGCACAGCGCCCACACCTTCTGATTGAACGACATCTGCGGCGTCAGCCGTCCGGATTTGATCTGTTGTTCGAGCATCATGCCAAATCCTTGGTCCTCCGACGGCGGAAGACAAGCCCGCAATTTCCAACAATTTCCAATTCGGTTTAACGGACACCAAACAGCCCAGTTCCCTTGGAAACGCAAAGTTTCTGAGAATAGGCCTTGCGTTTTGCAACCCCCAACGCGACAATGCGCCAACTGACCTGAGGGAGGACATTCACCACAGGCTAAGACAAGTCAATAACGCGCCATCCTGCGGCGCACGAACCGAGAGCGGAAGTTTCCCCCGTCGTAGCCCCCCCCTCTACGACACCTTCCGCTCTCTTTGTTTTTGGGTGTCCTGTTGTCTGGTGTTTTGTGTTTGGTTGTCTTGACAGTTGGGCGTTTCACAAGACACCAAACAACTAAACACGCAACAGCCAAACACAAAATAACAAAACACAACTACTCCGCCGGTTCCATCGGCGGGCACGTGCAGATCAGGTTGCGATCGCCGTACGGATTGTCGATGCGCGCCACATGCGGCCAGAACTTGTACTCGCGCAACCATGGCGCGGGGTAGGCCGCCAGTTCGCGCGAGTAGGGGTGCGGCCACTCACCAGCCAGCGCCGTCGCCGGGTGCGGGGCGTTCTTGAGCGGATTGTTCTCGCGATCCAACTCGCCCGATTCGATGCGCGCGATCTCCTGGCGGATCTGGATCAACGCCTGGCAGAAGCGATCCAGTTCCTTGCGCGACTCGGATTCGGTCGGCTCGATCATGAGCGTTCCGGGGACGGGGAAGCTCATCGTCGGTGCATGGAAGCCGTAATCCATCAGCCGCTTGGCGATGTCCTCGACCTTCACGCCGGCTGACTTCTCAAACGCGCGGCAGTCGATGATGAACTCATGCGCCACGCGGCCGTTTCGGCCGGCGTAGAGGATGTCGTAGTGGCCTTCGAGCTTCCGGGCCATGTAGTTGGCGTTGAGAATCGCCATTTGCGTCGCGCGCGTCAGCCCGGCTGCGCCCATCGTCGCGATGTAGACCCAGGAGATCGGCAGGATCGAGGCGCTGCCGAACGGTGCAGCCGACACAGGACCGATGGTTGATTGCGGATTCCCGCTGCCTGCCGCCTGCTGCCCGCTGCCTGCTTCGCGCCAATAGTCAGGGATAAACGGCGCCAGGTGCTTGGCGACGCCGATGGGGCCCATGCCGGGGCCGCCGCCGCCGTGGGGGATGCAGAAGGTCTTGTGCAGGTTCAGATGGCACACATCCGCGCCGATCGCGCCGGGGCTGGTCAACCCGACCTGCGCGTTCATGTTCGCGCCGTCCATGTAGACCTGCCCGCCGTGCTCATGCACGATCTGACAGATCTCGCGCACCGACTCTTCGAACACGCCGTGCGTGCTGGGATAGGTGATCATCAGGCACGACAGCTCGTGCGCGTGTGCCTCGGCTTTGCGGCGGAGGTCTTCGACCTCGATGTTGCCGGCGTCGTCGCAGCGGACAGGCACGACGCGCATGCCGGCGACGACGGCGCTGGCGGGGTTCGTGCCGTGAGCGCTGGTCGGGATCAGGCAGACATTGCGATGTCCCTCGCCGCGCGATTCGTGCCAGGCGCGGATTGCCAGCAGGCCGGCATACTCGCCCTGCGAGCCGGCATTCGGCTGAAGCCAGACGCGCGCAAATCCCGTGATCTCCGCCAGCCACTGTTCAAGCTGCTCGCACAATTCGCGATAGCCCTGGGCCTGATCGGCTGGGACAAACGGATGCAGGTTGGCAAACGACTCCCAGGTGATCGGCAGCATCTGGCTGGTCGCGTTGAGCTTCATCGTGCATGAGCCCAGGGGGATCATGCTCTGCGCCAGCGACAGGTCGCGGCTCATCAGACGGAAGATGTACCGCAGCATCTCGGTCTCGCTGTGATAGCTGTTGAAGACCGGATGCTGGAGGTAGGACGACTTGCGGTTCTCGATCTGTGCCTGCGGGGTGGACAGGCCGGCTTCGGCGAGTTCATCAATGTTGACGCGGAAGGTCGCGCCGCCGCTGAAGGCTTCGAGGATGACCTCGACATCGCGGCGGGTGGTCGTCTCGTCAAGGCTGATGCCGATCGTGCCGTCGCCGAAATCGCGCAGGTTGATCTTCTGCGAGCGTGCGGCGTCGAGGCAGACCTGAGCCGGCAGGCCGTTGGGCTGGACGCGGATCGTGTCGAAGTACGGCGCATTGCTGACCGTATGCCCCATCCGCTGCAAGCCGGTTGCCAGAGCCGCCGTCATCGCATGCACGCGGCGTGCGATCTGGCGCAGGCCTTCGGGGCCGTGGTAGACCGCATACATTCCCGCCATGATCGCCAGCAGCACCTGCGCCGTGCAGATGTTGCTGGTTGCCTTTTCGCGGCGGATATGCTGCTCGCGCGTCTGGATCGCCAGGCGCAACGCCGGGTTGCCCTGGGCATCCTTGGAGACGCCGACCAGGCGGCCGGGCATTTTTCGCGTCAGCTCGGTGCGTGTCGACATGAAGGCGGCATGCGGGCCGCCAAAGCCCATCGGCACGCCGAATCGCTGCGCGCTGCCGACGGCAATGTCGGCGCCCCATTCCCCCGGCGGCTGGATGAGCGTCAGCGCCAGCAGATCCGTCGCGCACACCAGCAGGGCGTCGTTCCCATGGGCGGCTTGTGCCAGTTTGCTGTAATCGACGATCCGGCCGTCGGTGGTCGGATATTGCACGAGCACGCCGCAGACGTCGTTCCAGTCGGCTACGGGCTTTTCCGCATCGATGACGTTCAGCCGGATCCCCATCGAGGTCGCGCGCGTCTGCACGACGGCGATCGTCTGGGGATGGCAGTGGCGGTCGATCAGGAAGGTCGTCTTCTTCTGGCCGGCGTTGGAGTAGCACATGGCCATCGCCTCAGCCGCGGCGGTGCCTTCGTCCAGCAGACTGGCGTTGGCCAGCGGCAGGGCTGTCAGGTCGGCGACCATGGTCTGGAAGTTGAGCAGGGCCTCGAGGCGGCCCTGGCTGATCTCAGCCTGGTAGGGGGTGTACTGCGTGTACCAGCCGGGGTTCTCAAGGATGTTGCGCAGGATGACCGGCGGTGTGATCGTGCCGTAGTACCCCTGGCCGATGAACGACCGGAAGACCTGGTTCTTCTGGGCGATCTCGCGCAGATCGGCCAGCGCCTGCGACTCGCTGCGGGGCGGCGGCAGCTTGAGCTCCGACTGCAGGCGGATCGAACCGGGGATCGTCTGTTCGATCAGCTCGTCCAGCGAGCTGGCGCCGACGACCCGCAGCATCTCCTGGATGTCAGCAGGCGTCGGGCCGATGTGCCGATGCGGGAACGTATCAGAAGGATTCAGCAGGGTGGAGATCATGGTCGTTCTTGGCTGGCTTGTTTGAACCACAGAGACACGGAGACACGGAGACGAACGCTGTTGCCGGGACAAAGCGGTGATTGGTGATCAATGCGTGAAGCCCGATGGCTCGTTTCACGCATCAATCACCAATCATCAGGCTTTGCCGTCTTTCTTCCGCAGCGCGGAAGCCGCGCGTCAATGCCCCGTCGTCTTCAGGTAGTCGGCCTGGGACAGGAGCTTGTCCAGCTCGGCGGGGTCCTTGATGCGGACCTTGATCATCCAGCCGTCGCCGTGCGGGTCGCGGTTGACCAGGCCGGGGTCGGCGTCGAGCGCATCGTTGACGGCGATGACCTCGCCGCTGACGCCGGCATACAGGTCGCTGGTGGCCTTGACGGATTCGATCTCGCCGAAGGGCTGGCCGGCGGTGACGCTGTCACCGACCTTGGGAAGCTGGACATAGGTGACGTCGGTCAGCTCGTCGGCTGCGAACTGTGTGATGCCGATGGTGACGGTGTCGCCGTCGAGCTTGTGCCATTCGTGCGATTCGAGGTATTTGCGATCAGTAGGGACGGGCATGGCCTTTGTCTCATGTAGCACGGGCGACCAGCCCGTGGGCTGCGAAACCTGTATTTTTCAGACGCACGGGCTGGTTGGCCCGTGCCACGCGTACTACTTGCTTTCCCGCTTGTAGAACGGGAGTTTAACGACGGTTGCGGGGACGAGTTCGCCGCGGAAGTCGATCGCGAGTTTGGTGTCGACATTCGCGTGGGCGGCGTCGACGTACGCCATCGCGATGCTCTTCTGGACCGTCGGGCCGAAGGTGCCGCTGGTGACCTCGCCGATGACGGCTGAGCCGTCGGGGGTCTTGATGACCGCGCCCTGGCGGGCGATGCGGCGGCCTTCGAGGACCAGTCCCACCAGCTTACGCGCAGGACCATTGGCTGCAATTTCCTTGATCTTCCGGCTGCCGATGAAGTCGGCTTCGAGGTCGACAGCCCATTTCAGACCTGCGGAGATCGGATCGATCTGCTCGCTGAGTTCGTGGCCGTAGAGGGGCATGCCGGCTTCGAGGCGAAGCGTATCGCGCGCGCCCAGGCCCGCGGGCTTGATCGTCGCATCGGGGCGATCGGTCTTGCCGGCCAGCAGTTTCATGCCCATCGGCGCCATCTTGGCTGGCAGGATCAGTTCGATGCCGTCTTCGCCGGTGTATCCGCCGCGGAAGACGGTGAACTTGATCAGCATGAAGCTGGAGCTCTCGAAGTGATAGCGCTTCAGGCCCTGCAGATCGATCGGCAGCACGGAGCTGAGGCGGTCAATTACCTTGGGGCCCTGGATGGCGACCATGCACGTGCCTTCGGTCTGGTCGGCCATGTCGAAGTCGAACCCTTCGCGGCGGCGCACCTCGCGGAAGTGGTTGCACAGCTTCTCGCGATTGGAGGCGTTGCAGACGATCAGCCAGTTCTTGCTGTCGCGGCTGACGATCACGTCATCCAGGATGCCGCCTTCGTCGTTGCAGACGAGACTGTAGCGCGACTGGCCGACGGCCATGTCGGAGGTGCGGCGGGTCAGGACCTTGGCCAGGAACGCTTTGACGTCCGAGCCGCTGAAATGCAGGCGGCCCATGTGGGAGACGTCAAAGATGCTGCCGGACTGGCGGGTCTGCTGATGTTCGTCGACGATGCCGCGATACATCAGCGGCATCTCCCAGCCGGCGAAATCGACCATTTTGGCGCCGGCGGACACGTGAAAATCGTAAAAGGGCGTGCGCTTCAGCATGGAGGCGGCGAGGGTAGAAGCGACCGGGGGGAATTGCAAGCCGCACCGGTTTTGGCGACGGGGCCGGTCGGCGGCCGGGGGCGCCTCATCCGGGGGATCTCTGTTCAGTGTATTTAGCAGAAAATTGTTTGATTTTCCTGATCCTGCGGTTATACCTATTCGGACGCGGGCAGTGCGTCATGTAGCGGAGGGGGCGTGCATCCGTGGTATTGGCTGGCGACGGCACATCGAGGCGCCGCCAGCGGGGAACTTGAGGAGTTCGTGATGGCTACCGGTACGGTCAAGTGGTTCGATTCCAAGAAGGGGTTCGGATTTGTCGTCAATCCGGAGGGGAAGGATGTCTTCGTCCATTTCACCAGCATTGTCGGCGAGGGGTTCCGTGCGTTGAAGGAAGGGGAGATGGTCGAATATGAGGAGGTCGCCGGCAACAAGGGCCTGTCTGCGCAGCAGGTCCGCCGGCTGGTCCAGCAGGTCAAGCGCCGCCAGAACGACAGCGCACACTGATCGGCTGGGGGGGGCAGCCGCCCAGCCCGCGGGCGCGCCGTTGCATTTCCCCAAGCCGGCTCTAATCTGATTTTAATGACCCCTTTCGCATCCGGGCTGGTGAGCGGATTGCTCATCAGCCTGTGTATTGCTGCTGCCGTGGCGGTCTACGCCTACCGCCGCTTCGTCCTGCTGGAGCGCCGCGCGCGCCACAGCGAACGGCTGGCTGAGCTCGGCACGCTCACCGGGGGCCTCGCGCATGAGCTGAAAAACCCCCTGTCCACAATCTCGTTGAACCTCCAGCTCCTGAAAGAAGATTGCTCGCCCGACGATCCAGCCACGGCGCGCATCGCCCACCGCCTGCAGATCGTCCAGCGGGAAGCCAATCGCCTGAAGGCGATCCTCGACGACTTCCTCCGCTACGGCGGCAAGATGGAACTGGAGAAGGAGGATGTCGATCTGAACGAGCTGTGCGAGGAGCTGGTCGACTTCCTGGCTCCGCAGGCGGCGTTGCAGCGGGTGCAGCTTCGCCTGCGCCGCAGCGACAAGCCAGTCATCGCTCGGGCCGATCCCAAGCTTATCAAGCAGGCGGTGCTCAACCTCATGCTCAATGCCCTGCAGGCCCTGGAGAATGGCGGGGAGGTCATCCTCGCTGCGACGCGCTCCGGCGGCTGGGCGCAGATCGACGTCATCGACACCGGCCCGGGGATCCCAGCCGATGTGCGGGAGATGATCTTCGTGGCCTACTATTCGACCAAACGCACCGGCACCGGCTTGGGCTTGGCGATGACGCGCCGCATCGTCGAAGAGCACGGCGGCCGGATCAGCGTCCGAAGCGAACCCGGCAAGGGTACCGATTTTACCGTCCAACTGCCCCTGGCGTGATTGTGATTCTGCATATAAGGATTTGATTTTACGGGATTTGTGGTCCGCCAAGGCGGACCCTGAACGTCGTCTGTTCTCGTTCGATAAACCACCATGTCCGACCCCCTGTTCACCCTCCGCCCTGGCAACTACTTCCAAGCCTTCACCGCCACGATCACCGGCGACGTGACGATCGGCGAGCTGAGCAGTTTCTGGTTCAATGCCGTCGTTCGGGGCGATGTGGCGCCCGTGACGATCGGCCGGCGGGTCAACGTGCAGGACGGCTGCGTCGTCCACTGCGACAGCGGCGTGCCGAACGTGATCGAGGATGACGTGACGATCGGCCATGGAGCGATCGTCCATGGCGCGTTTGTCGGCGCCGGCTCGCTGATCGGGATGGGGGCGACGGTGCTGGGCGGCACGAAGATCGGCAGGGGGTGCCTGGTGGCAGCCGGGGCGGTGGTGCCGCCGGGGCTGGAAGTGCCCGATGGAATGGCCGTCATGGGCGTGCCGGGGAAGATTGTCCGCCCGGTGCGCGACAATGAGCGGGAATACATGCGCTGGCTGACCGAGCATTACGTCGAACTCGCGCGCAAGTACGTCGAAGGGCAGATCAAGCGCGTTTGACTGCGCGATGGTTCGGCTGGCGGCAAGTTCCTCGCTATACTGACGCGCCCATGGCGACATCTCCGCGCAAGCCTCCGAACGTCGTAGTCTTCTTCACCGATCAGCAGCGCCACGATTCGACCGGGTTGCACGGCAATCCGCTTGGGCTGACGCCCAACTTCGACCGCATCGCTCGTGCGAACACGCATGTGGCATACAGCTTTACGTGTCAGCCGGTATGCGGGCCGGCGCGGTCGTGCCTGCAGACCGGCCAATACGCCACGACGACGGGCGTCTGGCGGAATGGCTTGCGCCTCGCGGATGACGCGATCACGCTGGCACACGTGTTCAACCAGGCGGGGTATCGCACGGGTTACATCGGCAAATGGCATCTGTTCGACACCGGTGTTGGGCCGGTGCCGGCTGAGCGACGTGGCGGGTATCAGGATTGGCTGGCTGCCAATGTCCTGGAGCTTACGTCTGATGAGTATCACACGCGCCTGTGGGATGATCAGAACAATCCGGTCGACCTGCCCGGCTATCGCGTCGATGCCCTGACCGATGCCGCTATCCGCTACATCGATTCTCACGCGAAGGCGGCTCAGCCGTTCTTCCTGTTCGTCAGCTACCTCGAGCCGCATCACCAGAATCACGTCGATGACTGCCCAGCCCCGGACGGGTATCGCGAGATGTACACCGGCCGTTGGATCCCGCCCGATCTGCAGGCCCTGCCGGCGCAGGATTTCGACGGCGGCGATCCCAACCGCCGCACCATCGGCGGCTCAGCCCATCGCCAACTGGGCGGCTACTGGGGCATGGTCAAGCGCCTCGACGAGGCCTTCGGCCGCATCATGGATACACTCAAGAGCCTCGGCATCGATCGCGATACGATCGTGCTGTTCACCAGCGACCATGCCTGCCACTTCAAGACGCGCAATCGCGAGTACAAGCGATCCTGCCACGACGCGAGCATCCGCGTCCCGACGATGTTCGCCGGGCCGGGCTTTGAGGGTGGCGGCGAGATCCAACAGCTTGTCAGCCTCGTCGATCTGCCACCCACGTTGATCGACGCAGCCGGTCTGCCGGTGCCCGACACCATGCAGGGCCGGTCCATCATGCCGCTGCTGCGCCGCCAGACCGACGGCTGGCCCGATGACGTCTTCGTCCAGATCAGCGAATCGGAAACCGGCCGGGCCATCCGCACGAAGCGATGGAAATACGCCGTCACCGCGCCCAGTGGCGATGCGCCCCGCGCCGACCGCTACACCGAGGCGTTCCTCTACGATCTCAAGTACGATCCCCACGAGCTGCACAACCTGATCCAGGCCCAATCGCACGAACCCGTCCGCCAGGTCATGCGGCAACGTCTGCTCCGCCGCATTCGCGAGATTGAGGGCGTCGAAGCGACGATCGAACCGGCACAGGTTGTCCCGAGCGGTCAGCGGCATGTGACCAGTGAGGAGGCGATGGAGTGAGGGGACGGGAGAGACTGAGAGAC